>Ga0214543_1000513_pt1 | contig 65763 bp, 50 predicted proteins | sample CNSS2metaG_FD_160094 | JGI IMG/M metagenome (GOLD analysis project Ga0214543, IMG submission 160094) | Root nodule microbial communities from cowpea collected in UCLA plant growth center, Los Angeles, California, USA - CNSS2 | ecosystem: Host-associated > Plants > Roots > Nodule | place: USA...
ATTATTTTATTTTTATTGTTATTATTATTATTAATACTATTATTATAATTATTATTTATTATTATTATTATTACTATTTATTATAATTATTAAATTTATTATATATATATATATATATATATTTTAATACCTGTTATTATTATTATTATTACTTTTATTATTATTACTATTATTTTTATTATTTTTATTTTTATTATTATTACTATTACTATTATTATTATTATTATTATTTTATTTTACCATTATTATTAATATTTTATTTTATTTTATCATTATTATTATTATTATTTATTTTACTATTATTTTATTATTATTTTTTCATTTTATTTTATTTTATTATTGTTTTCATTACTATTATTTTTATTTTTATTGTTTTGTTTTATTATTATTATTATTATTGTTGTTGTTGTTGTTGTTGTTGTTATTTTTATTATTAATATTATTATTGTTTTATTGTCCGTGCAATATTTTGGGGCAATGTTTATGTATTCTTCCAGGTTTTGTATATTGTTTGGTTGTTCAGAATTGTGTTAGACTATGATCTAGTCATGTGATTATGACTGGATAAGCATATTTCATGTTATGGATTGTGTGTATAGTGCTTGGGATTCTTTGAAACTTGCTTCAAAGTGCCAAAAATAACTAGCAATGACGCTATCGGCGCCTAGCGGCTCGCGATGTGCTGCCAGGTGATAAGGGAAAACTAGAGAAGCTTGGAATGCATGGCGTCTGGCGGAAAATGTAATCCTGCTAGGCGGAAAAGATCTGATAGAGGCTCTGGAAAGCATATGGCGCCTAGAAGCGTGAGGTGTCTGCCAGGCGGTTTGGATCCAAGTTTTGCTTAGCGACGTGAGAGGTGCACCAGGCGGTTTTGGGTGTAGAGTTGGATGCGAGGAGGATTCCTACATCGCTTTGGATAGAGATCATGAGGTGATGCTTTGCTGGGGGCCCAGTTACAAGTGTAACTTGTATTGGGGTAACACGTGGCCACTCTAGGTTGTAGCCTGGTGATTTAGGAAGTCCAGTGGAGTGTGCGAGATCGTGGCTCGTACGGCGAGGTTTCGAATGATTGCCCTCTTCAGTGCACCTGATAGAGTGTTGGTAGTCTGGGAACAACTACAAACTTATGTTTGTTTTGGGGAACTCCACTTGGTGTAGCGGTGCGAGACCATGGCAAATTTATTCCCGCGTGTGGACTATCAGGTGGTGGCCTGTAGTTGGAGGGGCGAGTAGACACTCGTGCAGCAAAGATCAATCAGTGTACTCATCAAAGGGTGTAGAATCAAGATGCGTCCGAAAGAATGTTTGGAAGTGGAGGATTGAGGGTTTGGGGCTAACACGGGTCATGCTTATGAAATGCTTTAATTATGCCATGTTGTATTTGTCCTTTTTGTATTGAGCTCACCTTATCAGTGTGTGTATGGCGATGATCATGTAACTTGTTACATGGGAGCAGATGTTGATGCAGGTGAGCATGTGGATGCCTAGAGTCGGAGTGGGGGCCAACTATGGGAGTTTTAATAGTTTTCTTCATAGAAGCTTCATAGACTATTTTTTTGTAATGGTTTTATAAATAGTTTATAATTGTAATAATTGAATGCCGTGAATTTTAGTTATAATTGGCGCGTTGAAATAAAGTTTTAAATTTTCTCGCGTTTTGGGAAAAGGAATTATCGTAAATGCGATTTTATACTTATATCCCTATAATAATTATTTAAATTAGTAATATCCGACTGGGATGTTACATGGTGCAAATGGCATGCCATACTTGTTGGTTAAATAAGTTGTGTCGAATGAAATGACATCTCCAAATTCTTCTCATGTTGCATGGCTACGCGTATGAACCCAAAATATATTTGAGATTCGATCATCTGAATCCAAGTCAATGTTATAGAATAAGTCATGGTTCAATTGTCGCATGTTTGAGAAGTGTGTTATCAAAGCCTGCAGATCACCATCCTTGCACAATCTCCTTCTTTGCTTTTCGATGTAATTTCTCACATCACGCTCAACAAATGGAACATTTTCAAAGCCACCTGCTTCACAAACTAATGACTGGAAACTCTTGTTAATGCAGACACCAGCTTCATCATTCATATCTAATGTCCTCTTGACCTGCATGATGATTTTTTTGTTTCCACGTATCAACCTTGACTTTTCTGGACTAAGGTCGTGGTTGTGGACATTGTTAACATTGCGTATATATACCACTGCCCTTCCTTTTTCACACTGTTAATTCTGGCAGCACATTGTTTTCTCTGTGTTGGGAGACTTTTTAATTCTGGAGGAATTGTCGATTGACACTTCCCTTCACGACTGCAAACTAATTTGATGAAGCATAACTCATTGTCTTCTCCTTTAGATGAACTTCTAATTCTCACACCAAACCCACATTTAATAGTGTGCTTCCTATAAAATTGCTTCAGTTCCTCGACACTTTCGAAAGTCATGCCAACTTCAGGAACTTCTTCCTTGATGTTATTTGTAAGACCTGAGAAAAATAAATAAATAAATATTTAATAAATACGAGGGCATGAATCCTTAAGTTCATTAATATGGAGAAAGAAGACATGGAGCAATGGTAGCTTAAGTGGTTAAGAGTACTTGATTTCTGTATGTCATTAGTGTATTAATTTAATTGTTTTATTATTTTAATAATATGCTTGACCATGGTGTGATAATATAATCCTAAAGGTGCTGGATTTATCATGAAACATGAATTGATTGAATGGTTGTGTAATTTTTTGGTAATTGAGTTAGGGTAGGTTTGAACCTTGGCTAGCACAATTTAGCCTTGACTTATTTGCATTTTATTAGGATCATTAGTGTATTAATTTAATTGTTTTATTATTTTAATAATATGCTTGACCATGGTGTGATAATATAATCCTAGAGGTGCTGGATTTATCATGAAACGTGAATTGATTGAATGGTTGTTTAATTGTTTGGTAACTGAGTTAGGTTAGGTTTGAACCTTGGCTAGCACAATTTAGCCTTGACTTATTTGCATTTTATTAGGAGAGTGTTAGAAGGCTGGAAGGAGTGCCCAAGGGTGGAGATCAAATGGGAGATCAATTATGGTGTAAGGAAGGATTCTAAGAGTACTTTTGGAGCCAGAATTCCAGGTTAGGGGAGCTGCCATTTCCTGTTTTAATAATTATATGCAATTGTGTTATATATTGATGCATGAAAGTTTGTCGTATATGGATTTAGAGAGAGTATGTGTGTACTTGTGATTTTTGTTGCATTGAGTTTTCTTTGTGATCTAATCATTGCTATGATTATCATGATTCTTCTTTTTGACTTTTGTGACCAGATCATTACTATGATTATCATGATTCTTCTTTTTGGTTTGACGAGATGTTTAGACTTTTTCTTCTAAATAAGGCACACTTAATATTATTCTTATTATTAATTTTATTTTATTTTACAATTATTAATATTATTAATATTATTATTATTATTAATATTATTATTCTTATTCTCATTATTATTATTATTATTATTTTATTTTTATTATTTTATTATAATTATAATAATAATTATTATTATTTCTATTATTGATATTGTTATTTTTATTATTACTATTAATATTTTTTTTGTTTTTGTTTTATTTTACTATTATTATTACGATCACTATCTTTTTTATTTTTTTATTTTTATTTTTATTACTACTTTTATATTTATTATTATTATTGTTATTTTGATTGTTATTATTAATTTCATTTTATTTAATTTTACTATTATATTCATTAGTATTATTATTTTATTTTATTTTACTATTATTTTATTATATTATTTTTATTATCATTGTTTTGTTTTGTTGATGATTTTATTATCATTATTACTATTTTATTATTACTGTTTATTTTATCATAATTATTATTTTATTTTATAAATATTAGTGTTTTATTATTATTGCCTCATTTTATTTTATTTTTATTTTTATTTTTAAAATTTCGTTTTATTATTATTATTATTATTATTATTAACATAATAATTACTATTTATATTATTTATATTACTATTATTTGTATTACTATTTTGATTATTATTACTATTATCTCATTTTATTTTATTTTATAATTATCTTTATTATTCTTATTATTCTTATTTTATTTATTTTATTTTACAATTATTTTATTATTATTGTTATTATTATCAATGTTTTGTTTTATTGATTATTTTATTATTATTATTATTATTTTATCATTGTTTTATTTTATCATTATTATTATTATTTTATTTTATTAATATTACTGTTTTTTTATTATTGTTTAATTTTATTTTATTATTATTATTTTTTTATATGATTATCATTTTTAAAATTTCGTTTCATTACAATTAATATATTTATTATTATTATTAATATGATTATTATTTATATTATTATTACTATTATTTTATTATTATTTTCATTATTATTATGACTATTTTTATTTTCATTATTTTTATTTTTATTATTATTATTATTATTATTATTATTATTATTATTATTATATTCATTTCCTTTTATTTTATAATTATCTTTATCTGTGTAAGGCCCATTAATTTTGGCTTACTATTTTTCTGCCCTAGAGTAAAGGGTTGCCCCTTGTGCTTGGGCCTAGAGTTGGCCCAACTGATAAAACATGTTTCAGTTACCCTAACGCTCCACTTTCCTTGCATTCACAGAACCTTCAGCCATTCCTCTCCACTGTACCGCTAGAGCTCTGCTAGGGTTTTGACTCCCACCTCGAACCAGTTCGCCTTGGAGCTCAAGTAGTGATTCCTCTTCCACGTAAGTAACTCTGACCCTACCATATTTACTTCCTGAGCTATTCTTCGCGTTTTACCGTTTAGGGTTCGATCTAATCTCGTTTTCTCCCACTGTTCCGCTGTTTCGCCAGTTCTTCAAATCCATCACTCGAGCTGCTGTGCTCCGAGGTTCCGCGTCGAAGTTCTGTTAGCCTTTTTCCAGGTACGGGGAGTTAGAGTTTCTAGTTTCGAGTCATTTTGAACTGCGTTTGAGCTGGTTATTGATCTTATGGCTTGGTCTCTCGTTTTGATGCGTGCGAATGTCTGGTATGATTTGTTTGGTTGAGAAGCATAGCTGTTACAGGAGAACAGTGGCGAGACCTGTTAATCTCGCCCAAGCGAGCCAGTCTCGCCTAGGCGAGATGATCAGGGAGCTCGCCCAGGACTTTTGCGCGAAAGGTCGCCCAGGCGACCAACTCGACTTTTAAGCGAGCAGACAACTCGCCCAGACGAGAGGGGTCTCGCCTAAGCGAGATCCCGCGTTGTTCATGCTCATGTTTTTGTGCCCTCGCCTAGGCGGAGGGGGAACTCGCCTGAGCGAGACTGTCTCGCCTGAGCGAGACCCCTCAACCTGAGTGAGGTGCTGGGCGAGACAGTACTGTGATTGGATGTCTGTTTGTTCCTGAATGATCTGTTTTGGTTGAGTATGATTGTATGATGAGTAATATGTATATAATAGAGCATGAGGTATGTTTGGCATGATTCATGAATTGTCGATGATGGGCTTGGTATGAGGATTGGCATGTGAATTAAATGAGGCGGGTATTATTAAAGTGGCCTGATAACATGATGAGTTGGATCTTACTTACATGAATAAACTATGAGGTGTTGGAATGAGTTGGGCCTGGATCATGAAAGGCGTTGGCTTCAAAGGTTGGTACGAGTGATGTATGTCTATGCGTGGTAATTATCATTTTGGCTATGTGAATGAGGTTGATCTGTGTCAGTGCATAATTCCTTGGGGTCTCTAGGTGAGACTTTCAGGGTTGCGCTTCAGTGGTCGGGACGTAATTCCATGACCCTGTTAGTGGGTGTCCATGGTGGTGCCCCATTTGTATAACTAGGTAAGGATTCAAGATAAGGTTGCATCCTGACACTCTGAGGAGCCAGTTAGTCTCACCTAAAGCGGACTGACTCCTGTGATGAGAGTAGTAGGAGGCCTGAAATCCATTAAGGGCTAACCTTGTGGTGAGGGAAATTTGATTCATCGTAACACTTGTCTTACATAGCTCAGGATCGATCAGCTCAGGGTTGAGCAGAGGTATCCACCACAAGTGCAAGCATCTGCTGAATCTGACCAAGTTATACGTATCCGGATGAGTCGAGTCGAGTCGTAGTGTATTGAATGAAGAGTCATAACATGTTTGGTTGTTATATGGATGTGAGATGATGAAAATATATTTGACTATATGATGCATATGTTGTTGGCTCTAGCTTACCCGTTTTGTTGCATGGTTGTGTTGTATGTGGCTGTTCTTTCTTGCGATGATCATCAACTTGGTTGATGGGAGCAGATGGGCGAGGTCCTCGTGGTCAACAAGGGAATGGCGATTCCGCTACTTAGCCATCTGGGCTGGATCTTATACTTCTTTCCTTCATGCTTTCTTTAGGACTATGGCCCCTGTATTCGTGGTTATTAGATTGTAAACTTTTAGTTAAACCGTTATCCTGCTTTTGTTGGCATCGTGGCGTGCCTAGTTTTGTAGGGGTGATGTTGAGAACCCGAAGACTGTGTTGTTATACTATCTTATGTGTGACGTTTCCTTTAATTGCGTTTATAAATTAAATGGAACGTTACAATCTGCATTATTATTTATATTTTATTTTATTTATTTTATTTTACTATTATTTTATTATTATTTTTATTATTATCGTTGTTTTATTTTATTTATAATTTTATTATCATTATTATTTATTATTATTGCTTTATTTATTTTTTATTATTTTATTATTATTATTATTTTATCTTATTAGTATTATTACTATTATTATTATTAATATTATTATTCTTATTCTCATTATTATTATTATTATTTTATTTTTATTATTTTATTATAATTATAATAATAATAATTATTATTTCTATTATTAATATTTTTATTTTTATTATTACTATTAATATATTTTTATTTTTATTTTATTTTACTATTATTATTACGATCACTATCTTTTTTACTTTTTTATTCTTATTTGTATTACTACTTTTATATTTATTATTATTATTATTATTATTTTGATTGTTATTATTAATTTAATTTAATTTAATTTTATAATTATATTCATTAGTATTATTATTTTATTTTTATTATCATTGTTTTGTTTTGTTGATGATTTTATTACCATTATTACTATTTTATTATTACTGTTTTATTTTATCATAATTATTATTTTATTTTATAAATATTACTGTTTTATTATTATTGCCTCATTTTATTTTATTATTATTTTTATTTTTAAAATTTCGTTTTATTATAATTATTATTATTAACATAATAATTACTATTTATATTATTTATGTTATTATTATTTGTATTACTATTTTTATTATTATTACTATTATCTCATTTTATTTTATTTTATAATTATTCTTATTATTCTTATTATTCTTATTTTATTTATTTTATTTTACAATTATTTTATTATTATTGTTATTATTATCAATGTTTTGTTTTATTGATTATTTTATTATTATTATTATTATTATTATTATTATTATATTCATTTCCTTTTATTTTATAATTATCTTTATCTTCATTATTATTTATATTTTATTTTTTTATTTTATTTTACTATTATTTTATTATTATTATTTTTATTATTATCGTTGTTTTATTTTATTTATAATTTTACTATCATTATTATTTATTATTATTGCTTTATTTATTTATTATTATTTTTATTATTATTATTTTATCTTATTATGTTATCTTATTAGTATTATTGTTTAACTATTATTGTTTCATTTTATTTTATATTTTTTTATTTGTATTGTTTCGTTTTATTATTATTATTATTATTATTATTATCATTATTGTTGTTGTTGTTTTGTTTTTATTATTATCATTATTACTCTTTTATTATTTGTGTGATATTTTGGGGCAATGGTTATGAGTTCTTCTTGGTTTGTATATTGTTTGGTTGTGCAGTATTGTGTGTTAGGTATAACACTTTGTTTTGATAGTTTTATGTGGATTTATTGTGATTTTCCGGGATGTATAAATGCAAGAATATAGTTGTGTTTGATGTATGCCATGTGATATTGTGTAGTTGAGTTCAACTTAATGATATGAAAGTGTATTTACTTATCGTGGATGCATATTTTTCGTGCACTGAGTCTCTTGTGTAAATTGGTTCATTAGAACCTATTCTAGAGTGCCAAATAATAGTAAATTACAAGTTACTGGTGTGGCATCTGGCAGAATGGTGTAACATGCCAGGAGATAGGCCACAAAGTGAACTATAGAGTAAAACCCGACAATTGGCGCTTGGCGACGGAAGTGGTTCCGCTAGGCAGGCTTGGACCAAAAATCTAGTGGGTTGGCACCCGACGACGCAAGCGTTCTACCAGGTGGTCTAAAACGCGAGTTAACCTAGCGACGTGGATGTTGTGCTAGGCGGTTTTGGATGCAATAATGGATTACAAGAGGGATTCTACAGAACTTTGGATGGAGGTCTTAATGCGATGCTTTGTTGGGGCCTAGTTACGAGTGTAACTTGTATTGGGGTAACACGTGGCCACTCGAGGTTGTAGCCTGATGGTTTTAGAAGTCTAGTAGAGTGTGCGAGATCGTGGCTCGTACGACGAGGTTCCATAAGATTTCCCTCTTTAGTGTGACTGATTGAGTTTGGTAGTCTGGGGACAACTACGAACTACGGTTCGTTTTGGAAAACTCCACTTGGTGTCGCGGATTATGGTCGTGGTAATTTATTCCCGCGTGTGGACTATTAGGTGGTGGCTTGTAGTCGGAGGGGCGAGTAGACACTCATGCAGCAAAGATCGATCAGTGTACTCATCAATGGGTGTAGAATCAAGAGGCGTCCAGAGGAAGATTTGAAAGTTTGGGTCTGAGATTTAAATGTAGTAGAAGTGTTAGGGGTTTTTAATTGTTATTATAATGTACGTTGTAATGCGTTTTTATTTTGAGCTCACCCTATCTGTGTGTGTTTGGCGATGATCATGTAACTCGTTACATGGGAGCAAATGTTGATACAAGTGAGCACGTGAATACTTAGAGCCGGAGTCGGTTCAGCATGAGAATTTTTACATGCATTATTTTATGGATTTTATGGATTATTTTTGTAATCAGTTACTATAAATTGTTTTATATTTGTAGGTGTTGAACGTATTTATGGATTTTGTCTTTTACTGATTTTAATAAAGTTTGAATTTTTTCCGCATTTTGAGAAAGAGCTTTGGTTATTAAATATGTTTTATTTTAGCTTCATTTTATTTTATTTAAAATAGTAATATCTGACTGGGATGTTACATTTTCTTCGATGGGTTTAATAATATCTTCATATGGGTTGTTGACTTTAGTATCTTCAAATAAATGAATGTCTTCGAGAGATATTGGGTTAACAACTTCAGTTGTGGTCATCACATTGTCCCTATTAGTAATATTTAAATAAAAAAGAATAAAAAAATTACATCCACCAAAGCAAATAGTTACCCCACACATTGGGCATACAAACGTTTCGTTGCAAATGAACATTGTAGCACATTGCATTTGAGTTCCACGATTAAAGTAATGATTTTTATGAATTTTTATTTAGATCAGAACTGGAAAACGTTAATAATAATCCCAATATTTAATAAACGAATAAATGACCACCTAACCTTTCCGCAACAGTTATGCCATGTTGTCCAGGCGCATTATATGTGCATTTATGTGCATCTTGGTGAAGCTGGTTGTTGAAATCATTCATGGTTCATGGAGTATGAAGCATTGATGGAAGCGGAGTAAACACCACCTCAGGTAATGAAACAAAGACAAAAGGTAGGTGAGAAATAAAGGTGGTGGATAACTTTACTTCTGCAATAAGTTAATGTAGGGCAATATTGTCTTTTACAATGTTTAATCTTTAAAAACAAAATAAATAATCTCCGCCTACAAATAAAAGGAACAAATTGAATGTATTCACTCTCCAACAATGCTATTGTACCCACATGTAACTTGTTCACAATTTATCAAATTAACTTATCCAATTGTTCGAAATATTATTCTACATTATATTGTTTGCCTTTTGTGTTAGTAGATCGTTTTGGGAAAAAAAGAATTCGATGAAATAGAAGACTTGCAAAGTGTTGATGGTGGCGAAGATATTTCAAACTCTTATCTGACATCAATTTACGCAAATAGAGAAATGAAAGAATGTGAAGATGGTGTTCACTTCCAAGGTCTAACTCCAACTCTATTCTGAATTGCATACAACACCACATTACGCAGTTTGAAGGAGAAAATTTGTCAGTGTTTGCACATACCAAATGGTAATAACATTAACAAGTTATGTTACCGGAAACCAACGATGAATGAAAATGAGTGTATAATTTATAGTGCTGCTGATTTATCTATTGATGACGAAGTTATCGCAATGATAATGAGTAAGCCTATATTTCATATTAACACGATTATTGAACTTTTTGTCACCTTCACAAGGTCACCAGATGAAATACTTCGTCTATTACATAGGACACCACATTGTTCTTCATCAGACGTTAAAGAGAAACAACGTACGAGGATAATACTTTATTTCGGTAGACATCTAAAAATGGCAACTATATTAGAGTGCCCATACGAACAGGGTCTAATGTTCAGATCCAATGCAGCGGTGTACATGTCCATCTCCCACGACTGCACATTCGTTCACCTATTGGACAAAATCTCACATGGAATTGGGTGCGAAGATCGGAAAGAAGTCACTTAAATTAGCTACCGTTGCGCGGTTAAAGTAGTGAAGAATTGCTTGTTTAATGACATAGTTGAAATCAAATGTGATAACAATGTAGTCCAAATGATTCAGAGGTGGAAAGATGTCCAACGTATAAGTAAACATGTCATACGTCCACACACTTCGACTGACATAGAAATGTTCATACAAACAAGGGACACACGTCATACCGTGGTTGTATAAGAATGCTAGAGGAGGATTATCACGAAGAAACAAATTGGATTATCTTTAATTAGTTCTTTATTTACTTTTCTAAAAAATCATCAATATGTCCATCAAAGTTGTGTTTGTTGTGATAAAAAATGTTAAGGCAATTTAAGACCTTCCTTGAATGTTTGTCAGTGGGATTCAAATATTTAAATGAATTAATATGGCATAATGCCACCATTTCCCTTTCAAATTGAACCAATAGAATGGAGCACTACATTGGATACCTAATGTCATTATGACATTCAATATTGTGCACAACCATTTTGTTCAACCACAACAACTACCACCTAACAAATTTAAAAGCGGTCAAACGTTTGAACTCATTCAAATGCTCGTTAATTTGTTTATTTAATGTGTTTCGTGTGGACTTTGGGGAATTCAACTGCTCCTTACGCACACTGTTGGAACTCATCTCGCTATCTTTTTTTGGTTTTACATTACTTTTGGACCCACATTCTTGTTCAGAAATGGCAACCATGGGAAGCGGCAACAACAACAATATATTATGGACATTCAACACAATTCACATGGCCTATGGGGTAAGAACACTTATGGACACATAAATTAAAGTTTTTATACATGAATATTGTGTTTCCAATTACCCATCACTACTGTTTTTTGAACTTAGAACGTTGCATATATCGATCGCCATTTTGCAATTGCTTTCGAGGAAGAACTGGTTAAGGAATGGGAGTTAGTCGACAACAAAGGCGAAATCCACTTCGTGACCTATAACATGGACGTCAAGTGTCCCAGAATCACTCATGGGTGGATGAACATTAGGAAAGATTTTCATATTTTCGGTGACTATCATGTCCAGTTCTGATATATTGGGAACAACCGTTTTGAAATCACCGTCTTTCCAGGGACATGTATTGAACTTAGCATGCAGAGGTATTTGTGCCATGCCATTTTTGAGTTTCATGACACAATCTTTTATGTGAGGTTGACCAAATATCAAAGTCGAGGCTCTCATCTAGTACATGTCATTTTCATGAATTTTATTTTCATTAATATTAAGTTCACATGAATTAGGAAACTGAACATTTTTTAATGTTTTTTGCCAATCAGGACCTTAACACCAAATTTGGTACCTTGATTTGGAGCAAGCATATCAATCAGGCCGTTCTAAGTGGGCTTACCAGTGCTGTCGTATGCAAACTTCTAATTTCAAAAATGGTATTTGCACCATGCCATTTTTGAGTTTCATGACACAATCTTTTATGTGAGGTTGACCAAATATCAAAGTCGAGGCTCTCATCTAGTACATGTCATTTTCATGAATTTTATTTTCATTAATATTAAGGTCACATGAATTAGGAAACTGAACATTTTTTAATGTTTTTTGCCAATCAGGACCTTAACACTAAATTTGGTACCTTGATTTGGAGCAAGCATATCAATCAGGTCGTTCTAAGTGGGCTTACCAGTGTTGTCGTATGCAAACTTCTAATTTCAGATTCACCCAAGTCCACCAAGATTGGGAAGGGCTGGAAGGAATTTTGCTATCACCATCAATTGAAAGAAGGAGATTATAAGCTCTTTCAAGTGGATCACGCTGATGCTGATGAATTCATTACAATCTTTGTCAATAAATGTTTTTGTGACAAGTAATTATGATGTTGAAACATTTAGATGTCATGTTTCGTTGTTAAATTTTTTTGCTAAATCTTATATTTGTGTTATTTGGTGAATAAGGTCATACTTTTCCACCTTATGTCACCACAAGTATTTTTTGTACCCACTATTTTAAGTTAAATATAAGTATCCATATTGATGTTCTAAATTATATATATTCTTTTATTGTCACTAACAATGAACTTAAAAAAAATAGCCAAAATTTATGTTCATAAAAACATGTATATTCTTGTGCCTGAATAACTATCTTTGTTAATGTCACATTTAGTACAAGGAGTACTGCAACAGTGTTTGAAGTCTGTCTTGACTAAAAAATTTCCTTTGCAATCAATGCCAATCAGATTCAAATGGTTGGATTAATATGAAATCATCAATAATCCTCTTTGTAAGACCCACTAAATTTAAATAATTAAATAACTAAATATTTAATTAATGTGAGTAAGAGGAGCCTTTATGGCATTAAATGCTAACCTTTATGACATGGAAAAGTACTAGCTCAAGTGGTTGAGAGTACTTCCTTGTGTGAAAAGACTTGGGTTCGAGTCCTATGTATGCCAATTGTGTGTTATTTAATTTATTATTTTCTTTTGATGTGTTTGGGGGCGTGATAAGAGAGTATAAAATTCTAAATTTATAAAGGCTATCACGAAACATGATTTGGTTGAATTGTTTGTGTACATGCTTTGAAAGTTGATGGTCATGGGTTCAAACCTTGGATTGAATAAAAGTAACCCTCTTTTTTAGCATGAATGTGAAAGGATGGAAGAAACCCTAACTAAAGGGGCTTAGTAAATAGGGTAATTATTAGGTTGTAATGGTGTGAGAGAAAGGAATTAGAGGAGAAAACAAAACGAGTAGTCTTAAACTGCAACAAATTCAATCAGTTGATTTAGTTTTTAATCAACTAATTTCAGTTAAGTCAAGTGAAATCAACCGATTGATTTGAAAATCAACCTGTTGAATTTCGTAACAGTTTGACTATAAAAGCTGTGATTTTCGAAAGAGAGGTAAGTTGATCATTTTAGACCATGATTTTGTTCTGGAAACTTGTGGAAAATCTCTCCTTCGTGATCATAGGTGTTGCAGCTGTTGAAGATTTAACTTGGATCAATTCTTGGAGCTTTTGGCTTGGTTTGAAGCTTGGAGAAAGTGGTTTATGGTAGACTAGGTTGTGCTACCATTGAGGTTTGATCTTTCTCAAGCTTTGTGTGTGTGCTTGGTGGTTTTCTAGGTCTGCAAGAGGGTTCTTGTTGTGCTGGTGTGATTCTTGTGTGTTTCAAGAGTCTTTTGTGGTGTTTTTGCATATTTTAGAAGTGTAAGGGTGGATACTTTGTAAAACTTTTGAAATAGTGAAAAGTCAAGCTAAGGTTGCCTTGACAAACTCGATGTAGCTCAAGTTTGAGTGAACCAATATAAAAATCTCGTGGTGTCCTCTCTTCTCTAACCTTTCTCTCTTGCATTTTCATTTTAAAGTTTTAAGAATTTGTGCTTTAATCATCTTTTTCATGTTCTTGCATGGTTTTAGTGCATCTGCAGCATTGAGCATGTTTGTATAATCATTTGGAACTGTTCTTTGATCATTCTTGAGCATTGTTTCTGGTTTAAAATTCAAATTCGCATTTATGCATTTTTCCCAGTATTTTAGTCGACTGTTTTTCAGTTTCAATCGATTGATTATACCATAACATAATCTGTTTAGTAAAATCAATCTGTTAACTCTGTTTTTGATCGATTGAAAGTGTACAGTTTAGTATTGTTTGCATCCTAACTTGATGATCTATTTGATTCAATTAAAGGTGGTTTCTAGCTTGCAAAGATAGCCTAAATTTTTAACTAGCCAATTCAACCCCCCTTCTTGGCTTTTCAACCATTTCAAAAATAATAGTGAGGAGAGTGGACTGCGAGATTACAGAGCTTGAGGGTAAAATTGCAGAGAGATTTAGAGGTTGGAGTGGAGAGTCAAGGGAGAGGTCATTGGAAGATCATAAGGAAATTCAACTAGTGGTCTTTGGAGCAAGGATATCGAGGTTAGGGTAGTTCCTATTGATTGTTTCAATTTTTAATTGTCTATACTTGTGATGTGCTAAGTATTTGAGAGTGACATTGTTCGTTGTCATCTGTATTGCATCTGGGTTTCTGGAATTTTCTAGAAACCGCCTGGCGGTCGCATGGTCCGCCTGGCGGCGAGACGCTGTCTGCCTGGCGGCGGGAACTGGATTTCCTAGTTTGATGTTGTTTGATGTTTTGGGTTGAATTGGGTGGTCTGGATGATGCCTGGTGGAATGTTTAATTGTATTTTTTGTGGTGTTTGGATAATTACTATTATATTAAAATGATCATGAAATGAATTGCTTGAAATTTTAAGGTTTAGGGTTCATGTTGGGGTTGGGAGTAACTAAGCTTGGATTGTGGGTATGTATAGCCATTGTTTCATGTAATTGAGGATTAATCGTAATAAAGGCTTAATCTTGTCATAGGTATGCATGTGAAATTATGTTAGTGTGAAAATGGTATTGTGGTTTGAGGTGCTGGGGAATCAGGGCTAATTTGAATTAAAACTGGGCAGAATCAATTGATCGAGCACCGCTTGGTGGCGCCTGTGCTTCTGCCAAGCGACACCACCGCTCTGATAAGTAATTGTAATAAATTGGAAGATGTGATGAAACCATGTGGATGATTGATTGGTAATGAGTTCGTTTATTGGTAATGGGATGAATATCAAGTACAAAGTATGATGGTGTTTAAGAACAATGTGTTATTAAATGAGAAGTATGATATAAGGAATGTATGTGATAGTATGATTTTGTGATATGCATATGTTTAGACGAGTGAGAGGTATGTCCCTGTAACAACCTATATTGTAATACTCTTTATTGGTGTTATGTTAAAATTGTATGTGTAATATGGATTAATTAGCATGATTAAACCTGTGCATAAGGATCACGTTATAGAACTATGACTGGATTACTATAGTGTTACTATAATCTGTGCTTGGATTGTTTTGGGCCCATTAGAACCCGTTTGATGTGCCAAAAACCAATAGCAATGCTCTACTGGTATGGCGCCCGGCGGCTTGCCTCGCAAGTTGCCAGGCGATAGACAATCAACTTAGTGGCAGTGGCCACTGGACGAGATGGCACCTGGCGGCAGGATGGGTTCCGCCAGGTGGAAGTGGAGCAGTAGCAGTACTGGAAGCTGAGAGGCACCTGGTGGCAGTGTCTCCTGCCAGGCGGAAGAAGTGCTGTAGAGGCTCTAGAAGGTGCTTAGCGCCTGGCGGCAGGCTTGGGGTCCGCTAGGCGGTGACGGGGCAGCAGTACTCTTGTTTGGCGTTTGGTCCCTGGCGGTGTGTGATGCCCGCCAGGCGGTCTGGAACCCGATTTTGCCTAACGGCGTGTGATGCGCGCCAGTCGGTTTTGGTCTAGTGATGCTGCGCAAGGAAGGGTTTTCTACACAACTTTAGGTGATATTCGTGATGCGAGGCTTTGGTTGGGGGCCCAGTTATGAGTGTATCTTGTATTGGGGTAACACATGACCACTCTAGGTTGTAGCCTGGTGGTTTAAGAAGTCCAGTGGAGTGTGCGAGTTGTGGCTCGTACGGTGAGGTTTTGGGTGATTGCCCTCTTTAGTGCATTCTGATAGAGCTTTGGTAGTCTGGGAACAACTACAAACTTATGTTTGTTTTGGAGAGCTCCACTTCGTGTCACGGTGAGATGCTGTGGCAAAGTTATTCCTATGTGGACTATCAGGTGGTGGCCTATAGTCAGAGGGGCGAGTAGACACTCGTGCAGCAAAGATCGATCATTGATTTCACCTAAAGGGTATAGAAATGATAGACGTCTAATGCAAGTGCTAGAAATGGAGAAGTAAGGAAAAGGGAGAAAAATACTAACCCGGGTTTTAATGTTGAGATGTTGTATTTAATATTATATTTGCTTGGTTTTATTTAAATGAGTTCACCCTATCTGTGTGTGTGGCGATGATCATGTAACTTGTTACTTGGGAGCAGATGTTGATGTAGGTGAGCAGACTGATGCATAGAGACGGAGTGGAGAACTCTTGGGGATTTTATCACTGGTTTATTTTGTTGAACTATGGTTCTATTGTAATAATTTTATAGACAATTTCATTTATAATACGGTATTGTCGCAAATTATTTTATCTATTTTGACGCGTTGAACTTAAGGTTTTAAATATTTTCCCGCATTTTGGAAAATTGTTGAATAATATATGAGGTTGTTTTATTAAATTTTTTTTTATTTTAATAAGTAATTTCCGGCTAGGACGTTACACTTTTAATCAAGTCACTAACAATGAACTTAAACAAATTAGCCAACATTTTTGTTTGTAAAAATATGTATATTCTTGTGTCTGAATAACTCTCTTTTTTAGTGTCACATTTAGTACGAGTACTACAACTGTGTTTGTAGTCTGTCTTGACCAAAAAAATTTGTTTGCCATCAATGCCAATCAGATTCAAATGGTTGGATTAACATGAATCATCAATAACCCTCTCAATCAAGTCACTAACAATGAACTTAAAAAATTTAGCCAACATTTCTATTAGTAAAAACATGTAAATTCTTGTGCCTGAATACCTGTCTTTTTCATTGTCACATTTAGTACAACGAGTATTGCAATTGTGTTTGAAGTCTGTCTTGACCAAAAAATTTCGTTTGTCATCAGTGCCAATCAAATTCAAATGGTTCGATTAACATGAAATCATCAATAATCCTCTTAATCAAGTCACTAACAATGAACTTAAAAAATTTAGTCAACATTTCTGTTTGTAAAAACATGTATATTTTTGTGCCTAAATAACTGTCTTTTTTAATGTCACATTTAGTACGAGTACTACAACTGTGTTTGAAGTCTGTCTTGACCAAAAAAGTTCGTTTGCCAATCAGATTCAAATGGTTAGATTAACATGAAATCATCAATAAATCTCTTAATGTAGTAACTACCAATTAACTTCAACAAATTAGATAACAATAGACTTAGTAAAAAGATACATATTCTTGTTCCTAAATAACTGCCTTTTTCAATGTTACATTTAGTACAAAAACTACAAAACAGTTATAATTTTGACTTTCAACTCTGGCTTGGCAAAAAATTTGTTTTGCCCTTAGTAAGTTACCAATATTTTTTTGCAAACAATGCAAAATTTAGCACACATTTCACTAGACAATGTAAAATCATAGTTTCAAATAAATGTTATCAAAGTAATGAATGCAATTGTTAACATTGTGGACAAATTTCAGACAGATTGCAATTCAAATTATAGTTTCCAATCAAATTCAAAAAAATTAATATTGGCATATATATTCTTGTGCAAACATCATATACAATAAGTACATTCATTTTTTGCGTCTACACTTCATTCTAACTATACATATGTACTTTTTTGTGCATCTCATTTCTCAAAAACCATGTTCTTGCATTTCATCAAGGATATGTCCACATTTATAACCATAGTCTCCAAAATAGTACAATACCATAATTATGTTGTATGCAAAATCACGAACGCCTCCATTTACAACAGTTATTTCTTAATGAGTAAATCATAGTGCTGAATAACATCATCCCTACTGTCATTATCTTCATGTAAAATCCAATCACAAATGAATTTTTGCCTCATTAATTGCAACTCTTCCTAAAAACAACAACATGATAATGTTACCAAATCTGATGTTCAAAGATAAACACCTATTATATAAGTAAACTTACAATAGTGTATTCAGACATAGCTTTGCCATCGAATTTGATTACACGGTCCCACATCTCTATAAATTTCAATATAAGGACCCCGCAATCATGATTGCAAAATCAAATAATCAAAACAAATATATATATATATATATATATATATATATATATATATATATATATATATATATATATAAGACATAAAACAATATATTCAGACTTCCTTAAGGTATGATATATTCCACTGATTAAACAAATAACATATAAAAAGTTACCTGTTAGGTTGAATTGGAGTGTCTACAGTCTGCACTTCAAAAGATGGCTTCATGTTCGAATCACAATTTAATAACATAGAGAAAAACAATTTTATGTTACAGGTCTGCAATATAACTTGGCCATATTATGGGAAATAGTATAGAAAATTCAAAATTTAATCAAAATATACAATTTCTACTTACAATACAATTGTCTATCCTTGTGCGGTTCTTTCTACTTTGTCCAAGGGAATCAAACACAAAAAATTTCATTATCTTACAATTCACACAATAACACCACCAATGATTATCATGGACAATTGGAGCAAACAACTACAAAAGACATAAAAAATTTATTTGTTTGTCAGACATAAATAACAAAATGGACAAACTTCCAAGGCAATAACAACGGAATGTACAGGAGTAATAAAAATTATACAAAATCAGCGGTATGGATCTCTTGCATGGCAACCAACTTGCTACAAAAAAAACATATTGTAGTCACTTAATTTCCAAACACGTTTGTTTGCAACTCTTTTATTAATGTCATGTTAAACAAAATTTTGCATTGGAAAAAATACTTTGTCAATTTGAAAGAATTTTTATAAATATATCAACTTCAACTAAATGTGATAATAATACCATGTACATGGGATTCATTGAGATTTTTTGCAGTCGTTGATGCAACTTCCTTTCATTATACATCATAATATTTGTTGCAAGTAGTACAACCTACAACAAAACATTAGTCTACATTAAATTATTGTACATTATAACTGAATTACTAACATGAAGACGTAATTTAGGTTATTATCATGTTGCATACGTGACCCGTTGGTTGAAAACCCATACAGTCGGGGGTTGTCAATATTTGATCCTTTATATTACAAACAACACTACAAAATAAAATTTATGACTATTAATAATTTAAATAAAGTTAATGAAGGTTATAACAATAAAAGAAATGACATATCGATAAGGACAATCAGCACGACTCAATGTCATGTACAACTTCATCGCATCCACACCCAATAAATTACAATACGCTTGAATGGGTTCACTTGTTGTTGTTGTTGCAACAAACTCAGTAGTCCCATAACGATATCCATCAAAGTTAACAACTACTACTTTAAATGGAGTATATTCTTGTTTAACTTGTGCCTTCTTAACACCTTTCTCTCCATAAGCTTCATAAACCTTACACGTGTGAACATCATCGTGAACTTTATCTCCACTACATTTTGTGCATCATCAAAACAAGAAGGCTTTTCTCCGCTTCCTTCAAAAATATTAGCCTTATCATCTCAAACATTAGGCTCTTCTTGGGACGACCATTTACCATGTAACAATACTTCATCCTGCAGCATCTTCAGCTACTTCTTCATGGCAATTATTTCCATTTCATTCATTTTCACTTTCTTCACGCAAGCATCCTCAAAATTAGATTCACCAATATCATCGTCATCTTCATTGATTGCTTCACCGTTAATATTCAGTGCAACCCGAACAATTGGATTTGATCTACATTCAACCATTAATGCCCAACCCCAAATAATCTATAAAATATTTTAAAAAAACAAGAACAACATAATCAATGATGACAAAATAATGAATATAACAAAATAAATACTTTTAAATCACAAAATTTATTACCTTCGGTTTAATCAAAAGCCTCTCAATGCTTGTTGTCCTCAACTTCAAACTTGGCCATCGCAAAATTTTGGGAAAACAATTTCCCTATTGGGCTCGCCTAATCCAAGTCGCTCAAACGCCCAAATTTACAACATAAGATATAAAATAATCAAATCTAAACAAAACAACAATTACTAAACCTCATAATTAAAGAATACATAAAAACATATTATCTATAAGATCACGATGCAACCAGGTAAGGTTATGTTATGTTGATTTTTTTTCTTGCAATCGACCAAATGTGCACGACTTAGTCCATTAACAAAAAATGTGTGAACTGCCCCACCCCAATTATAGTTCATCAAAGTATCAATATTGTCTAATATCCTAAATGGCATGTTACACACACATTTTGAATTTCTTGGAAAGTACAAGACAATAAAACACAACAATATATACAATCGACATACATTGTCAACATCATCCTACTCAGTACCTATTATACAACTAATCAGTTTAATAATACCTTTGATTGTTATACTTTCACCACTAAAAAGTGAGCCAACACAACCACAACCATAAGCATCAAACTCAACCTCTTCCCCAACTACACTCAAACCCAAGCTCATACATACATCAACTACACCAAAGGGGACAAGATGCTGCCAGATACGAAAACATTGTTCACATGAATCTCATCGACGAACCATCTGCTGTATTAAAGGAGTACATATATCTAAAGATCTCTCCATCTCCAAACACCATTTGAAAAGTGTAACTCCAATCCGTGAACGGTGTGCATCCGTCAACATATTATTCATTTGAACAATATATTTTGTGCCACAAAATTAATTAATCGTACCTTTCAATGAAAGCAACAACAGACACGGCATTATTAATTGTTCATATCATAATTTGAAAATTTTCATGCGAACAATCAATTCAACATACTCACTCGTTCCTCTTCTATGGCTTTCTCTTTTTTACACTTTCCACCCATGCTTCATCAACAACCTATTAAATATCATAATCATACAATGTCCAACAATCAACAACGAACTCCATTCAACAAAACAATTACTTTAGAAATTAAGGAATCACAAAATACTCCATTAGAAAACCCCATTAATTACATAAATCCCAAATGTAAAATAAAAAGCACAAATACTTATGCCTAAACCACAATGAAACACAGCATGTTCAACCGTAAATGAAGAACGTACCAGCAACAGAAGTAAAAAAAGTCACTAATTCTACTACGAAAGCCCTATTACACGACAATGAACACAACTTCAATGCCAATTGAGGGCAATTCATCCTCACATTCTGTTAAAAAAAACAATCATTTCAAATGCAAAGTACTCATTCAACTATGGAATAACAAGCTTAACTTCACTTACCTTCATCAACTAACCATTTCGGGAATAACAGACTTCAAAGAGGGGTTTTTGAGGATAACCTAGCGGCCAATGATTGCTTCTGTGAAAGGGCTTCAATGAAGCAAAAACACGGCGACGAATATTGCGACCAAGCCTTGCCCTCAACGGAACCGCCCAATGGAAGCGACCAATTTTCGACGAACCAACAACGTCCAACAACCTAATCCACTATCCACTTCTCCGCTCTCCGCTCCGATTACTGCCCAGACCAAATATCAATGATGAAGAAATAAGAAACTTTGTGGAAGAAGAAACTTTGTGAAAGAAGAAGGAGGGAAAACGTCTCTGCAAAGTGTTCTTGTTTTACGCGAACATGTTAGTTAATTTTTTTAATCTCTGCTTTGCCTTTCACGCGTGTGCACTCCATACTACCTATGTTTGTAGTCTGCCTCAAATGACATTCACACTTTAAAAAAAAATGATGCCACGTAGGCAGGTAAGAAAGGGGTCAAAAAATTAGGTCATTGTATCATTATCCGTGGTTTTATTATGTTTGGAGTTGACTATTGTAATTGAATTGTTTCTCAGATCAATTCTTCAGTATCCCATGGGGTGATTAATAACATCCTGCCCCGAATCCCTCCCTTCCCTTCACGTAGCAGACATGTCAATTGGCCCACTTTATTGGATTTGGCCCTAGTCCACATGGATTGGATTGGAGAAAAAAAAAAGTCCACAAGATAAGAAAAAAAACATAAGTCCATAAAATTAAAATTCTCACAAAAGCTCCTATAGGCCAGGATTGGTCCATGGACCTTCTTTTTAACATGAGAAAAATATCATAGTAAACCACAAATCTAGAAATAATACATTTATAGTCTAACCTGAAAATTTAAAATTTTCTTTATTGCATACATAACAAAATTACAAAACATTGAATAACAACGAATGAAACTCATCGTCATGCTTCTTTAAGATTTCTATATACATGCATAAAGATTTGAGCCTATATTAATATAATATTTTTTTTCAATTTTCAAAGACTTAAATATAAAAAAGTGAAAAATTTATATAAAATATTTCTTTATGTCTCGCTAAACATGTTTCTTTATGATAATAAATATCGTAATTAAAAAAAATGCTAGTATTATATTTAACAATTCTATATTCTAGTATGTGGTTAAAATAATAAAATTTACTTATTTATAAACTTTAATTTATGTTTACCTCTTTAAATCTATAATGGTGATTTAATCCTAATCTCTAATTTATGAAATCTCTCTAACGCAAGTCTTTATTCTTCAAATCTTTCATGTTTCAATTTGTTCCAAACTAACACTTTTGCTCATTTGATGCCTAAAGAAGTAGCCTACTCCGTTCTTGTCCAGTATTTGTTTCACAACTTCTCCTTCTTTTAACATGTCAGGTGCGGTTGGGGTATGTTTCATATGGTTTGATTATAAGAGATTGTGGTTCTATTTATATGAAATTGGTCTTACACATATAAATCATTTAACACCACTTTTAACCAAAAACCTTAAGACAATGAGGTTATGGGTCTTTCATCTTATATAGTGTTTAACTTTGTATTTTCTATTCAATGTGGGACTTTGACTGAGTGAGTCCCTTTTTTTCTTCATATGGTATATTTCCCCTCAGGTGTATGGTGACCCTTTTTTGTTATGGTTATATTGTCAATCACCTGAACCATCGACACATGGTGACCTTTTTCTGTTGTGGTTATGTTGTTAATCAGCTCGAACCATTGGAATATAGTGACCCTTTTTGTTATGGTTATGTTGGTAGTCACCTCGAATCATCGGCTTTGATACCATTATCGGGATATATTTCATATGGTTTGATTATAAGAGATTGTAGTTCTATATATATGACAATGGTCTTACACATATAAATCATTTGACACCACCTTTAACCCAAAACCTTAAGGCAATAGGGTTATAGACCTTTTATCTTATATAATATTTAACTTTGTATTTTCTACCCAATATGAGACTTTGACTCACACTTAGATTATTCCCAACAACTTTTTATTCAACCACATATCGGTGAGGTTTTCCTCATTGAAAGGAGTCAGGATTCACTTAGCCTTACCTTGCTATGCAAGTGGTGTAAGACCCGAGAAAATTAAATAATTATTTAATATAAATGCGGATAATGGAATCTTTATGGCATTTAATGCGAGAAGTCAAGACAACGAATAGTACTAGCTTAAGTGGTTGAAAGTACTTGGTTATGTGAGAGGATTTGGGTTTAAGTCCTATGTATGCCATATATGTTATTTAATTGTTTTATTATTTTATTAAGGCATAGTTAAGAAACCAATTGTGAGAGGAAAATGAGTTTTGAGAGTACCAATTTGTGTGGGCTACTAAGGATCCTCGAGAACATCATGTTGCAATGATCAGGTGAGGTATCAAAGTATAGGCAATTCCTTTGGTGTAAGAAAGAATTCTCAAAGCACATTGGAGCAAGGAATCCAGGTGCACATTGGAGCAAGGAATCCAGGTTAGGGGAGCTAATATTTATGCTTTACATTCAATTGTGTAATTATATGATATATGGAGGCATGTGTGCCTTTCTTTTTTTCGTTTCATTCTGGAATTTTTCTAAAAACCATTTAGCGACTTTAAAGACCCGTCAGGCGACACGATCTCGGTTGTCTAGTTTTCTTAGTTCTCGTGGTTTTTGTGAGGTTTAGGGGCTGCTGATGAGAGTCTTGAGAACATCAGAACGTGAGTAAAGAGAGCGTTGGGGGAGACTTTGCTGCAAGGATTAGGTGAGGTATCAAAGTGGAGGCAATTCCTTTGGTGTAAGAAAGAATTCTCAAAGCACATTGGAGCAAGCAATCCAGGTTATGGGAGCTGATATTTATGCTTTATATTCAATTGTGTAATTATATGATATATAGAGGCAGAGGTGCCTTTCTTTTTTTCATTTTGTTATGAAATTTTTCCAGAAACCGTCTAGCAGCTTTAAAGACCCGTCAGGCGACGCATGCATCATGAACCCAAATTTTGGGTTTTGCTATGAACCGCCTAGCGACTGTGTTCTACCCGCCAGGCAACGCGAATTGGGTTGTTTAGTTTTTTTAGTTCTCGCGGTTTTTGTGAGGTTTGGGTGGCTGAATTGTATATATATGTATTGTGATGTGATTGAATTGTTTGGGAGGGTATTTATTGAGAAAAAAGGTATGAATAGTTGCGTAATTGTAATGGGGTTTAAGAATGGGATTGGGGGAAAGAGTGAATCTGATTTCAGACTATGGGTGGTGAGTGATTTTACGAAATGAAATGTGAATTGGTTGAGTATGAACTCTATAGTTATGGTTGAGTACAAAATTATGGATGTGGCATCGCTAGAATGAATATGTGAGGGATTAGGGTTTGTACTAGTGTAGGGAGAATTTGGAATTTTTCCAGAATAGGATGCACCACCTCGCGGTACACAGGTTATCGCCAGGCGACATGTATTGATCAGCCATCCATTGGATGTTGGCTGGGTATGGGTGGATTTAGGAGTTCTGGGAGGTCTAATTTTGACTTATAAAGGTGATAGGCTTTGGAAAAGGATCCAAATGGGTGTTTGAATTCTATACGTGAGGAAACTTTGGACTAATGTAGGGTCTGGGGGTAAAGAAGCATTATGGGCACTATTTGATAGCATTTTTTGTGTTGGCATGAGCTAAATGTACAATTTAGTTTTCTGGTTGGGTTACCAAAGATCATGACTGTCGATTTGTGATAAAAGTGAATTTTTGGCATGATATTGATTGTGGTTATTTGTGGGTATAAGGATGATTGTGTTAGAGTGTGATTCAGTCATGTTATGATGACTGAATATGCACTTTGGGTGTTATGGATTGCTTATAGGATGTTTTGGGTTCTTTAGAACCTGTCCAAAGTTCCAAAAACTAGTAGCACTAATGCTACTGGTATGACACCTAGCAGCGCGGGACGAGCCACCAGGCGATAGCGGCCAAAATAGTGACCACTAGAGTAAGTCTCGTATGGCGGAAAGGGTGGTCCCACCAGGCGAAAATTTTCAGATAGGGACTTTGGAAATTGCATAGCACTTGACGACGTGTGGTAACTACCAAGCGATCTAGAGCATTGTTTCGCCTGACGACGAAGGTGTTGCACTAGGCGATTTCACGTGTAGAGTTGGGTTGCGAGGGAGAATTTCTACACATCTTTGGATGGAGGCCTTGAGGAGATGACTTGCTGAGGGCCCTTTACGAGTTGTAGCTTGTAATTGGGAGTTAAACACGTGGCCATTCTAGGTTGGAGCCTAACGGTGTTGGAATTTCGTTGTGAGCATGCTAGTGGTGGCTAGTACAGATCATTCACTCGATTTCCATTCACGGTTGGAGCCAGTGAGGCTGGTAGTCTTGTGATGAATACGAATTGTGGTCCGTATTGGGGAGCTCCACTCGGTGTTACAGATTGTAGTCCGTAATTGGATAATTCGTGCGTGTGATCTATCGGTGGTGGCTGTTAGATGAAGAGGCCATGAGTTGGAGCTTGTGGCGGTAAGAACCATATTAAGGATATCATCAAAGGGTGTAGGATCAGGAGGTGGGCAATGGAAGAAGTGAATGCTTGGGTCTAAGGGTTGTAGTCCTCAGAAAGGGTTGAGTTATTTTTAAATGTTTCGGATGATGGCTTTAAGGTGGAGACTTGTTGAAGCATTCCTTGAGTTGTGGCTCGGAATGGAGGGTAAAATATGTGGCGATACCGGGTTGTGGCCTTATGATATTGGTAACCGATGTGAGTGTGCGAGTTGTGGCTCGTACGGATGCTCTCCAATTGATTAGGCAATCATAGGTTCTGCCAAGTGATGTTGTTAATCTGGTGTCGAGAGTACGAATTATGGTTCGTATTTAAAACTCCACCTGACATTATGGATAGTGGTTCGTAATAGGATAGTCTTGCACGTGTATCTACGAGTGATGGCTTATAGATGGTGGAACCATGAGTTGTGGCTTGTGGTAGCAAAAGATACCTTGAGGTCGTCATTTGGAAATGTAAAATGTGTATGAACATGGTGGTGACCATGTTTTCTGGAATCAGAGAATTAAGGTTCTTCAATGAGAGTGTGTTTACTTTATTATGTTATTAACTATTTATTATTTTAGTTCACTCTATCTACTTGTGTTTGACAATGATCGTGTAATTCGTTACACTAGAGCATATGATGTTGCAGGTGGAGCTGGTGAAACACAGCGTCGGAGAAGGGCAACATGAGAGTTTTATTTTATGGTTTAAATGTTCATTTTTGTAAATGGGTTCTACTATCAGTTTTTGAATATGTAAATTGTTCCTGTGGAGAACAAATAAGAGATATTAGGGAACACAAATAATTACTTACCTCAATCCTTGACCCTTCGAGCTGGCTCCTTCGAGGATAACTTTATTTGCCGCCTCTGCTTGTCCGTTTGTTTGTGGATGTTCTACAGAACTTGTGATGTGCTTGATGCCTAGGCCAGTGTAGAATTTGGCTAACTCTTTGTCAATAAATTGTCGGCCATTGTCTGTGATGATGGTGTGTGGTACACCATATTTGCATATAATGTCCTTCCACACAAATTGTTGAACTTGCTGGGTCGTGATGGTAGTTAGTGGCTTGGCTTCGATCCATTTAGTGAAATAATCGACGACTACAATTAGGAATTTTACTTGCCCCTTGCCGGGTGAGAAGGGTCCAAGGATGTCCATTCCCCACTTAGCGAATGGTCATGGGGACAGTATGTGGTGTAGTTGTTCTTGTTTTTGGTGAATAAGGTTGCCATATTTTTGACATGGCTTGCATTTCCTGACATGATCCTGGCAGTCTACTTCTATGGTCGGCCAGAAGTATCCGGCTCTAAGAACTATGGTAGCCATGGTGCGTGCACCGGAATGATAACCACAAATGCCTTCGTGTAGCTCTTTGATGATGTATTGGGCTTGCTCTGTCGTGACACATTTAAGGAGGGATTGGCCATATCCGCACTTGTAGAGGTCATCGCCTATCATGGTGTACCTGGCGACCTTAGCCAGCCAAGTTTTGTCCGCGTCTTGGGGGGGTTGCCGGTTTTGAGGTATTGGATGTAGGGGGTGGTCCAGTTTTGGCTTTGGGAGGGGGTGGCGTTACTAGCTGGGGTGTGGGTTAAATTTTGACAAGTTTGTGTGATGGAAGGTGTGGATAGTGTTTGTTGTAGTAAGGATCGGTGACGGTTTTTGAGCTTGGTGCTGGCCAATTTGGAAAGGATATCGGCCCTGACGTTGTCGGTTCTTGGGATTTGTTCGACGCGGACCTGTTCGAAGGCGGTTTGAATGACTGCACGGACCAGATGGTAATATTGTAGAAGGATGGGGTCTTTGATCTGGAACTCGTCATTTAGATGACCGACAATAAGTTTGGAGTCGGTTTTGCAGGTTAATCTCTTGACGCCTACCTCGCGGGCTAGGGAAAGGCCGGCGAGGATGGCCTCATATTCGGCTTGGTTATTTGACGTTTTGAAAGCAAAGTGAAGGGACTTTTCAATGAGGATATCGTTGGGGCTTTCTAAGACGATGCCGGCGCCGGCACCCCTTGGATTTGAGGAACCGTCTACATGAAGCGTCCACTGGTCCTCCGCAGGTGTTTGCTGTAGGTCATTGATGAAGTCTAGGAGACATTGGGCTTTGATGGGGCCGTGGGGTTCATAGCGGATGCTGAATTCGGATAGTTCCACGGCCCATGATGACATGCGTCCGGCTAGATCTGGTTTTTGTAATATTTTTTGGATTGGGTAGTCGATCTTAACGGTTATGGTGTGGTTTTGGAAATATGGGCGTAGGCGGCGTGCCGCGTGGACCAAAGATAGGGCCAGTTTTTCTACCATTTGGTATGTGGTTTCAGGGTCTTGTAACGTTCTGCTCACGAAATACACAGGATGTTGTGTGCCTTCTATTTCTTGGACTAGTGCGGCGCTAACTGTATAATCGGTAGTTGTGATGTATACGAGCAGGGGTTGATGGGTGTCCGGCTTGTGGAGGATAAGTGGGGAGGTTAGGGTTGCTTTTAGTTTTTGGAATATCTGTTCACAATCATCTATCCACGTGAACCGGGTGGATTTCTTTAGGAGTTGGATTATGGGTTGGGTTTGTTCGGCTAGTTTGGGTAGGAAACGGGAAATGGCTGTGAGACGGCCAATGAGACGTTGGACTTCTTTAATGGTAGTGGGGCTGCGCATTTCGATGATAGCCTTGCATTTTTCAGGGTTGGCCTCTATGCCGCGTTGGGTTGGCCTCTTGCCCCGGTCAACGCCAAATACACATTTTTCGGGGTTGAGCCAAAGGTTGTATCGGCATAGCGCGGAGAAAACTACTGATAGGTCTTCAGTGTGTTGGTGATGACTTGGGGATTTGACAACCATATCGTCGACGTACACTTCGACACAGTGTCCCATTAGGTGGCTGAACACCTTATCCATTAGTCGTTGGTAAGTTGCTCCAGCGTTTTTGAGGCCAAAGGGCATGACCCTATAAAAGTAGTTGGCGTCGTCCGTGATGAAGGCGGTTTTGTGCATGTCTGATTCGGCCATGGGGGTTTGGTTATATCATGAATATGCATCTAAAAAACTAAGCACCTTGTTCCCTGTCGCGCCGTCTACGAGTCGATCAATGTTGGGTAAGGGGTAAGCGTCACGAGGGCAAGCCTTATTTAAGTCTGTGTAGTCTACGCACATTCGCCATTTGCCGTTGGCTTTCTTCACCAAGACAACGTTAGAAAGCCAAGTGGTGTACTGAGCTTCTTCTATAAATCCTACGCTCAGCAGCTTATCGGCTTCGACCTTGGCTGCTTGTCGACGTTCTTCGCCAAGCTTGCGTTTTTTCTAGGATACATAACGGGCTTCCTTGTATATGGATAGTTTGTGGGATGCCACCTGGGGGTCCACTCTAGGGAGGTCGGTGGCCGACCAGGCAAAAAGATCGGTGTTGTTGATAAGGATGGGTGTGATGGTGGCACGCTCATCAGAGTTTAAATCGGTGCCTAGGTTAATAGAGTGACCATTGGAAAGTTATAGAGGAGAGGTGTCCTCGACTGGTTCGAGGCGAACATCCCGGCCTATTTTGGGGTCAAGGTCTTCGCCGGATAGGGCTACGCTGGAGCTAGGGGGTCTCTCGATATGGTTGGTTTGTTGGATTGGTAGTTGTGGTCGCAAGCTGGCCATGTAGCATTCTCGTGCCAGGCGCTGGTCGCAATGGATGGTAAGGATGTCGCCGGATGGGGCAAGGAACTTCATGGCTAAGTGAGGGGTGGAAACGACGGCGCCAAGGGTATTGAGGGAAGGACGACCCAGGAGGATGTTATAGGGTTTAGGGTTAATGGATGGTAAGGATGTCGCCGGATGGGGCAGGGAACTTCATGGCTAAGTGAGGGGTGGAAACGACGGCGCCAAGGGTATTGAGGGAACGACGGCCCAGGAGGATGTTATAGGATGTTGGCGCGTTGACGATGAGGAAGCGGATTGGGATGGTTTTAGTTTGGGTTCCCTCCCAAAAGACGGTGTAGAGGTCAATGTAGCCCCGGGTGGATACTTGTTCACCAGAAAAGCCATATATTGGCTCGTCATATGGGACCATGGCGGTGTCAGGGAGTTGAAGTTTTTGGTAGGTGGTCCAATAGAGGATATCGACAGAGCTGCCTTGATCAACAAGGACTTTCTTGACAGCGTAATTTTCGATTTCAATAGTGATGACCATGGGGATGTCTTGTTGGTGGTCAAGGCTGTGGAAGTCATCATCTGTGAAGATGATAGGGGGCATACGGCGTCTGTGGTGGGAATGGGTGATATGGTTGATGGATTGTATATGGCGGAGGTGTCTTTTTCTGGCAGAAGAGGTGGAGCCTCCGCTTGCGAAGCCACCAGAGATGGTGTTAATGGTGCCACGTAAGGGAGGGTCGGCTGAGGTGATGTCGGTACGGGCCGGCTCCGGTTCTTGATTGGTGGGTTGGGCGGGGTGCCTGTCGTGACGGAAGTCATGTGGTGGACGTCTATTAACGGATCGAGGGGGTGACGGGATCGAGAGGAGGAGGAATGATCGTCTCTATGGATGAAGCGACGGAAGTGGCTAGCACAAACCAGTTCTTCTATTTTATCCTGGAGTGCTTTGCATTCGTCTGTAGTGTGGCCATGGTTGCGGTGGTAACGGCAATATTTGGTCATGTCGGCGTTGGGGGATGTGGTTGTCTTGCGTGGAGGAGGGATTAGATCAGCTTGGAGGGCTTCGTCGAGGATGCGGGAGCAGGCTACGGTAAAGGGGGCGTATCTGGTGAAGCGAGGTTGGCGGGGTTCGCGTGAACGGGTATCAGGACGTGGGTTAGGATGTGGGTTGGGGTTGGTGGGGGTGGCTGCATAGTCGTTGCAGAATTTGGTGTGCAGGGTTTGCATTTCCTCCATGCGGACATAGTCAGCTGCACGCAACTTGAGCTCGTGCATGCAGGCAGGTGGGTGGAGATAGACGTTGTTGGCGAAGGGGCCGGGTTGTAGGATAAGGGCCATGCATTGGAGGATCATCTTCTGATTGAGGTGTGGTGTACGAAGGGCTGCCTTACTGAAGCGATCTATGAACGCTCTGAGTGGTTCGTTTTGTTCCTGTCTGATGCCTAGGAGAGATATGGTGGTAGTTTGATGTGGGCGGCTGCCAGCGAAATGGGTGGAGAACATGTGGGAAAGGACGTCGAAACTGTCTATGGAGTAAGGCAGAAGGGTTGTGAACCATTCTAGGGCAGGGCCCTTAAGGGTGGTGGGGAAAGCTTTGCAAAAGACTGCGTCTTGGGATGTGTAAAGGGCGACATGGGTGATGTAGACCTTAAGGTGTTCGTCAGGGTCAGTTTCGCCAGTATAGCGATCCAGGGTGAAAGGTTCCCACTGGGCTGGAAGTGGGGTGTTGGCGATAAAGTCAGTGAAGGGGTGACGGCGCTTGGGCTAGTGGGGAGGGAGCAGGTGGGGTGGGATGGGATGGTTGATCATAGCGGGGAAGGTGGAGGTTAGGTTGTGAGGGGGGATGTGGGTTGGCGGAAGATATTGTGGGTTGTATGGTGGGATGTGTGTGGTGTGTAGGGTGGTGGGTATGTTGTAGGGGATCTGGGTGGTAGGGATGGTAGCGGCGGGGGTTGGGGGTGCGGTAAGCCCCGGTTGACCAGATGGGAGATGATGGGGATGGGTGGAGGTAACGGGTGTTTGTTGGGTGGTGGTGAAGGTGTGAGGGGTGTGGTTGTATTCACTTTCTTCCTCTGTGAGCTGGAAGGCCGGAGACTTCACAGCTTCAAAAGTTTCTTTGGCTTTTCCCTTCAGATTGGGGTCAGCCTCGATCCTTCGCCTCAGGCGAGAGTTCTCTTGCCTCAATGTCTCCATTTCATCAGCGCTGCGTTTCTTCAAATCCACGAGTTCTTGTTGCATCTTTGCTTGGCCGTCTAGGATGGCGGCCAGATCAAGGGTGATGCCAGGAGGTCCAAAGGGACCAGCATCCGCTTGCTTGTTCACTCCAGCCTTGCTACGGGTGGAAACCATCTTCAGAGAAAAACGGGTACTGAAGGTGTTCGTCTCGTGCCCCACGGTGGGCGCCAATTGTTCCTTTAGAGAACAAATAAGATGTGTTAGGCACAAGTATCACCTTACCATATAGTCTGCTATCTCGTCAGTTGGTCTCTCCCTGGTTGATACATGTCAGCTTGAACCCAGGAGGGGTTACCTGCAGAAGAGTCTCCGAAGCTCAAGTAAGTCAAAGCTCTCAGAAAGTCAAATCGGTGATTAATGAATGCGTACCTTTAATTCGTGGGGTCCATGCGTATTTATAGAGCATTAATGATGTTCGTTTATCCAATGGGCTGGGCCTTGGTTTGGGCCCTAGCCTGGGTTATGAGTGGGCCTGGGCCCTAACCCAGATCCCCAAGGTCCATCGAACGCTGGGACCTCCATTTTACTAAGTCTTCGAGGGCGGTCTGATCCGTTTATTTCTTGGCTTGTCAGATGCCGTCCTTGGCCGTGTATTATCCATGTTGGCCATTTTGTTGTTACTTTAGCCTTTGTTCATTTAAATTCGAGAACATGGCGGCCCAGGTCGTGTACTTGGGTTGTCTTTGGCATGTTCGTGAGGTTTATCATTTATATGGTTAAATTGACCAGGTCCGGTATAAGTTAGACTTACTCGGTCTAGGCTGAATACTTGGCTGCCTTGATGTATTTTTTACTTATTTGATTGAGTTTGGTTAGGTGTAGTACAAGATTGATTGTTTGCTTGAAAACATTGAGTATGAGCTTCTACTACTACATTCAAAGACCACATATCATGAGTTGGTTGTACCTTGTTCTCCCTTAGCCTAGGGATTCAACAATTTGTTCACCATGTGGGGTTCAACCTTGTTTGACTTATTGAGATTGATGAGTAGTTTAGCCGTAGATGTAACGCCAATTGTTCGTGGAGAGCTTGCAACTCGTTTAAATGTTGACTTAACTCATTCTAATGTTTAATCAATTCGACTTTATGTTGGACACTTAAAAGCTCCAAATCCTTACCAAATTTGTTCTACATTCCGCTATTTCATTTTGGAGATTTTCTTCATTTTTTTAAGGAAAAGCCTCAATGTGTGTTGTGAAGGCTCCATTGTTTGATGGGTCGATCTCAGGAATTGGATAATGATGCAATCTTGGTTCTGATAAGCACCATAAGATTTATGGTCCACAAATAATTTACTTAATCCCAGAGTGAACATCAAATGTTCTTATCGAAAAAAAAAAGGGTAGATTTCTTGAGGTAAAGAAGGTAATCCAAGAAAGTTGAACTCCACGTATAAAAGTTAATCATTAAGTTATTAGGTGAAGACCAAAAAGAAATTCACTTATAAGATTCTCCGAAAATGAAATTAGTAACAACATAATAAAATTGTGAATTATGAAAGTGAGAGAATTGAATGACTGCTCTCTTCAAAATTACTTTGTATTTATAGGTATTTATAAACATATGTCAAATTATCATTTAATGAATTATTACCGAATGAATATATATATATATATATATATATATATATATATATATATATATATGTGTGTGTGTGTGTGTGTGAAAATTTAAATTATAAAAGTTGTATTCAGATTACATTCAATTTGATTAGATATTATTATATTATATATTATTACATTAAAGTGTTTATTTCCATATAATTCAGATACGATGTACAGAAATATATGAGTTATTAACTAGAAATATGAAACATCTAAAGAGGAAGAAAAATTAATTATACAAAGTCAATTGAGAATTGAAATTAAGTAAGAAAAGGAAAAGAAAAAGGTGATGAATTGAACACGAGATGGTAACTCACTCACTCACCCTAAAAACTAACCAAATTAATCCTGCATGTATACAAAACAAAGGTCAAAATAATAATACTATCATCAGATTACATTCAAACGACCCAATTCGCCCCCGTGGCGGAAACAGAAGCACGAAATCAAGGAAAAAGCCTCAAAACGCACGCATGTGCTGCCACGTTGCTGTCTTCCCTGAAGTTTTCTCTTTCTTCGTTGATCCACTGTGTTGTGTGCGTTTGTTCCTAGCTAGCGACGCGCGTGTGCATTCCCATCGAACAAATCGTCAATGTAAGCCTCTATATCCTCAGGTTGGTACTTTACATACTTCTCGGTTTGTCTCCCCGGATCCAAATACTGCGAAAACCTCCCCAAGAAGGATCTGTACGCAGGAATAACGAGTGCAGAAATGGAAACCCTAAGTTCCGATTGAAGCTGTTCATCGCTCACCACCCACATGCTCTGTGTCTTGTGGATCTCCTCAAACCCTGCGTTGAACCCCTTGAACCGCTCCTTCAACACCGGCTTCTGCACCTTCCCGTGATCGCTTAATCCTTTAGGGCTCAGGCAACTCAAAATCTTGCTCCACGTCTCCACCTGGTAGTTCTTGTGGTATGTCCTCAGCTCCGTCGATCTCTTACGACACCACGTTTCTCCCATCACTTCGTAGATCTCCGCAGAACCTTTTATCTTCTGCACTATGTACCTTCCATTGTTCATCATGAAAATGCAGCTCAACGCAACCTCTTTGTACAGCTTCGCCTTCCCTTCCAGATTCGAGTCCAGAAGCTCCATCACCCGCATTAATTGTGCTGCAAACGGCGACTCATCCTCTCTGTGTCTGTTCTCGCTCTTCGATTTGCTGTCATCGGTTTCATAGCGAGGCCTGCTTGTTGAATCCGCACGCTCGATTTTCGAATGCTCTTTGAACACTTCCTCCAATGTGTCTTTATACTCACACGCTAACCTTAGGTAGTTCATGATATAACGTGTCAGAGGATGCACCGCGCCTCCCGCTACCGGAGTTCTTCCAGTCTCCGATTTAATCGAATTCTCCAGGTCGCAGAATATCAACACCGCCGCCTCGCCGAGACGACATTTTGCGGATGTCGTTTCGGTCTTGATTTCCCCCATTATGTCGTCCGGGAACAAGGTCTCCATTATTGGAATGGCGTCTCGTAGAGTCTCGTACATGTCTAAGAGTTTGAAGAGTTTTTCCCCGGCGCGCTTTGTCATGGCAATGCTCTCCCCGAAATTAAGCAGCTGAATGACAATTGAGCGGGAAATGTTACCCATGAGGCCCACCACGATGTCAGCTTCGTTGCCGAACACCATTTCCACAAGCTTTCGCTCGCCGGGGAACCATACAGAGGTGCACTCCTTCCAGGTGTTGATCCATGTTGGGATTTCGCGCTCCAGTGTCTCCCACTGCATTCTCTGAATCTCGTCTATGCTGAGTTTCTCATACCCTAGAATTTTGTTCATGCCGTCCTCCAACGCGTGCCTCCGCGAAAGTGCGTAGACTTGACTACACTCGTTTTCGTAACCGCTGGCTACCATTTCCTTAGCGATTTTGTTGAGATTCGCAATGGCTTCCTCGGCGAAACCTGGGAATTCGAGAATACTTTCTTCGAATGGCTCGGACTCTAAGGAGTCTGCCTGTTGTTTCCCCTTTGAGTCTGATTTATTTGGATTTCTAGATTCTTCCATCAGTGTACGGAACTCGTCTTCCAAAAACGACATCACGCGCTGCTGAATCACGCTGATGCCGTTGACCATAAAGTCTATTCGGACCACCTTCTCCTCCCCCTCCTCTTGTTCTTCCACCGCGTGACTCCGCGAGTACTCTATGAAATGGTTCATCAGCCTCGAAACGCGATTCGCGCATCCCAAAAGCGAGGAATCGTCTTCAATTGTTTCTCCCCATTTCGTTTCACCCGTGTCGTACTTCACTATCTTCTGTTCCACCAGATGCAAGAAAACGGGGATGAAATTAGGGATTTCCAATGGGGTTGATTCTTTGGCGTCGACTTTTTGTTGTAATGTCACGAGAAATTGGTCAATCTCATCTAAAACCTTCTCCAGACTCGGAATCGGAGATTCCGGTTCAGCCTCCACAGTTTCCTCCTTTTCTTCTTCATTTTTTTCCTTTTCCTTTTCCTCCTCCTCTTTGGATTCTTCCTTTTCCGTATCTCGTTCCGAATCTGTGGCCTTTTCAGTTTCGCCGTCCGGTTTGCCGTCGGCTTCGCCCTCGGGTTTGGCATCGGATTCGGCTTCGGGTTTGGCATCGGGTTTGGTATCGGATTCGGCTTCGGGTTTGGCATCGGATTCGGCTTCCGGTTTGGCATCGGATTCGGCGTCGGGTTTGGCATCGGATTTGGCGTCGGATTTGTCTTCAGATTCCAGAACCGGCAACTGAGTAGTATCGCCAGTGTTGATGTTCTCCTCTTTTTGAGGAACGCTGCTAGAATTCTCATTCACGTTGTTTTCCATTGTGATTGTGACGATGAGTGTTAATTGCTTTCAGTACGCCAAAACAAACAACGAAAATTGTTTCAGAACGATAAAAGCTGCAAAGACAACATTGGAGAATTATCCGCCTTGTGTTTTTGTTTTTTGGATTTTTCTTTTCCTTAATTACTTCATTTTGGATTTTGATAGTTATTGACCTGTTATTGGTTAGGCTTTTTTTTTCTTCACGCTGGTTTTCTAAAATAACTCAGGGGAAAGAGGGTTGAAAAGGTCGTGCTAGTTTGTGTGTAAGGGGAGAGAGAGGAAAACCAATGGACAGAAAAATGTTGGCAAATGTGTGGCGTTGACCGTTGACCCTGTTTTCCCTTTGTGCACAACAAAGATTTTATGATTACTATTGTTGTCCCCTTTTGACGGATGGAGGAGAAATTCATTTGCATGCTGTTTTTCTAGGTTATGTAGATGTGTGCAAACTTAAATATTTTACTTTAAATAAAAGTATTATATAAAATAGGAGTAATGTAATTTCAAGTTCGATCAATTTCTTGTTCTCATTTGTATATTTTCACATTTGGATAAACATTATTCATATTTGTTGTCTGACTAAGTGGATATCATCGATCTATAATATATATCTTATATTCCAATTTGATTAAATTATAAGTTATTCAAAACCTAAATTTGATTCATAGTTTGGAAAATTAAAACTGAACCATTTTTTTCTAGAAATGAACCTGATGATAAAACTACAAGACGAAAAATTTGGTTGAATTGTAATTTGTATAATATACTGTACAAAAATTCTAGAATTAAGAGAGAAATGAAAAAAAAAAACGAAAGAGTGATGTATGAGATGGAAAATGGTGTGATGACTGTTTTTTGCTAAAACTTGAAGATAAACGGTTAAGCAAAACATAAACTTTATCATATTTATTTCATTTGGTGGTTTTAATCATATTTCACCAAAAAGTAATTATTTAAATATAATTATTACTTAGATATTAATGCAACCCTTAATATTTGTAAGACCCATTTATTTTTACTCTAAATGTTTAAGGGTCTGTCTTAATCTGTTGGATCTAAGACTGACCCATAGGGTCCCTAAAACCCCTCTCGCAGCCCTAACTCACTTTTGGTGTCTCATTTTTCAAAAACAGCTCCCCTCCTCCCTCTTAGAGCAACAACAGCAAGCTCTGCTAGAGTTTGGTCCCATTCCTCGTCAAGCTAGTGAACCCTGTTTCTAATTCACTTAAGTTGGTTCTCAACTCATGCTTTCTATTCTTCCATTGTCTTTCGTGGTTCCAATTAGAGTTCATCGTAGTAACCTAGCTTTGTTTTGGTGTTAGTATTTTTCAGCTCACTAAACTGTTCTTGGAGCTATGGTGCTCCTCTATAGAGTGCTTGTGTTATTAGCTATCATCTTTCCAAGTAAGAGAAACTATAACTCCTTTTTCTTTGAAATACAATGTACTTATTTTCGTTCTGAAATGAGTATGTTTGATTGATGTGGCACTACTTTTTTTTCTACACTGCACACATTTTGTACAATGAAGGTTCCTACTTTATTAACCGTTGGATCGACCCTAAATTTTAACAGCTGAACCTTGGCACATAATTCTTTTATCGCAAGGTCATTATAGTTTGGTTGTTGACAACGCTGCACACTTTTCGTAGAATGAAGGTTCCTACTTCGTTAACCGTTGGATCGAGCTAATATTTTAACAGCGGAACTTTAACACATAGTTATTGACTTTGAAAAGTCGGATCTTGAATAGGAGCTCTGTAGTGAGAGCAGTTTTTATCGCAAGATCACTATAGTTTGGTTGTTGACAGCATTGACCTTTGTTGCTTGTTTGGTGCATAACTTTCTTTATGGTTATTCAATTAAGTTGGTTCTTGTTTCATTTGGTTCTTGATTCAATCATATTTAATTTGAATATAAAAAAAATTTTGGAGTTTTACACAAGCTGCAGTTTTATTTCTAAAATCCCAAATCGTTTGCATAATGTGTTGTTAAGTTGGATTGGATAAAAATTATAAGAATTAGTTATTTTTCAAGAGAGAAATATGTTGTATGATTTTAATATGAGTCTTCAAATGCTTGTGTGAGAATATAGGAGATCCCATGGGGGAGATCCTATTTGATTTAATTAGTAGTGTCTTCATTGGCCATGACGTAATTCCATGAATCTCTAGGTGAGATCTCATGGTGGTGCCTCAGTGGTTAGGATGTAATTCCACAATGGTTGCGTGGTGGTGCCTCATTAGTCAGGACGTAATTCCATGACCCCTGTTAGTGGGAGCTCATGGTGGTGCCTCATACTTAGGACGTAATTCCACGAAGTTCGTGGTGGTGCCTCATTATATAATTTAGTAAGGATCCAAGGTAAGGATTGCATCCTAACACTCTAAAGAGTCAGTTAGTCTCACGTAGAGCATACTGACTCAAGTGGTGAGAGTAGCAGGAGGCCTTAGATCTTTTAAGGCTAACCTTGTGAGTGGTAGGGTGAAACCCATTGGCAATTGGCTCTGCAGAGCAGTAAAGGCCACCACAAGTGCAAGCATCCGGTGAATCCGACTAATTATATGTATCTGGATAAGTCGTGTCTTGAGTCTTAGTGTATTGTTTGCGAGTCATCACATGATTGGTTGTGGTATGTATCTTGGATTATGAAAATGTATGCAATCATATGATAAAATGTTTTTCCTACTCTAGCTTACCCTTTCTGCTTGTTGTATGTTTTGTATGTAGTTTTCTCTTTTTTGCGATGATCATCAATTTATTAATGTGAGCAGATGTGAGAACTCCTCGTTGTCGTCAGGGTGATGGAGATTCCACTGCATAGCTTAACTTGGATCAGACCCCACTTCTTCGTAATTTTTCTTTTAGGGTTGTAGCCCATGTATCTCCTTGCTCTTGGAGTATTTATTTTAAGTACTATTCAACTTTTATCCTGTTTAGTCAATGACATCGTGGTGTGCCCTAGACTTCTTTAAGATACTTGAGATTTGTTGTAAGGAGTGATATTTATACTCCGCAACTTTACTCTTATTATTATATTGCGTGATGTTTTATTTAATTATATTATTATTTAAATAAGATGTTACAATATTATTGAATAATATTTTCTTAAATATTTTAAAACATATAAATTTATATAAAATATAACTATATTAAATGCGCTGCTGCGTATTAATCCATAAGCAGTTAAATTTAAGAGTACCTTTCTTTTTCAGAAATTAATAATTAAAAGTAAAGATTGAATAAATATGCCATTAAATTTGAAATGACAGATAACATTAGGGATGTCAAAAAAATTCGTATCCGTGAATATCCACAGATAAAACCCGCAACGAGTAGGAAACGGATATTAAATATGGATACCCGCTACCCGTGGGTAAGGGTATTTTTGATACTCGCATGTTAACGGGGCGGGTACGGGTATCATAGTATCCGTACCTGTGGATACTCGTACCCGCTGAACTTTAATTCACAAAAATACCCTCATATATATATATATATATATATATATATTAATAAAAAACATTATGTCTTCATTTAGTAATGGTGGTTGGATTCTTACCCTACATTGGATTAGAGTAGATTACTTCCAGATACTGTGGAGGCATTGATGTGTCTCCAAGATTGGTTATAGACCAACATGGAAGGTAATGAAATTAACACTTTTACTTAGATATTTTAATTAAGTGATTGTTTTCAAGCTCTTCTACATTAAAATTGGACAACATTAAACTTTATATAATGTTGCAAGATGTGGACATTGATGAAGTTAGTAATTTCTTTAATATTTCATTAAAAAATAAACTACAATATAAATTGTTAGTGATTTTTTATTTGTTTGTTTTTCAGGAATCAATTGGAGAAAGTGGACTTGTTGATCCAAACACTAATTATGATTAAATATTTGCTTTTTAAAATATTTTTGTAAATACCCATAGGTACTCGTGGATACCCGCTGATATGAAAAAAAAATGGACAGGTACCCATATAACGAATACCCGACGGATATGGGTACGGGACAAATATTTATCCAGTGGGTAGGGTACGGGGGAGGTACTACCCGTACCCTACCCGCCCCGTTGAACTCCCTAGATAACGTTCTATTTATTATTTTATTTATTTAAATTTATATCAATATGTTTAAGCACACTACCGAACTACTAATGTCCCCCGTTTATGTATAATTAAATTTTACATTAGTATTTATGAAATCTAATTTAATGTAACTGATATTTTTTATCAAACTTCATTATATTGATAAATTTAACTGATTTAACTTTGTATCTACTCACAATTAAAAATTTTAGTTATATTCAAAATATTTTTCAATAATTATTCTTACCGGACTTCAGAATTTGGTACAGTTAACAAGATTTCGGATGACATAATAGATCTTGGTTGAATACTCCTTAGGGTGTGTTCACTTGAGGAAAAGTATATTTGAGAGAGTAAGTGGATTTAAGAGTAAATTATGTGTTGTTTTTTTTAAGGGATTTAGAGGTGATTGTAAGTAAATTTAGAAGTAATTTTTGTGAAAGTTTGTGAGAGATTTGATTGATGTGATAGATTAAAAAATATGTTTTAATAGAAGTATCAGTGAGATTACCATTTTGTCCTTAATTTAATAAGTAGTATAAATTGATATTTGTATGAGTAAATCTATTTTCATAATTTTTTTTAACCACTAAAATTGAAACAAAAAATTATCAAAGAAATTTTTTTTAACCTATATTCGTTCCATGACATGGAGATTGGATTTCTCCCAACTAAGCCCCCACAGATTTGTTCCACTACAATGGGGATCAAATCTCTCATAAACAAGCCCCCACAAATCTTCCATTACATACCATGCTACCTTACCAACATGAACGTGAAAAAAAGAGGGTAAAATTAACATTAACTAAGTGAATCCACTCAAATCACTGCATATTAGACAAGATTTTAATCCTACTACATCTCACTAATCACCACACTGCCTTCCTCTTAAAACTTGCCAAACGAACACATAAAATATTACATAATCTGTCTTTGCTTTACCACTCAACATCAAACGAACACGGTGTTAGAGTTGGAATAGAGGAAAGATCCACCTGTAAAAGATTCAAAATTCTTGACATTTAAGTCAGTAAAAGAATAAGGATCTTTTAAGAGAGAATAAGTTTGAGTGGTCATTTTTAGAGTGAGTTTTCCATGAGGTCTCTATGAACCTTGAACCCATATGATAAAAGGATAATATATTTGCACTGTAACAACTTACCTCAAATAAATATAATAATAATGCAATATATTACCTGAAATAAGTATAATTAGGTAATATATTACCCAATATACTAAATATTTTGTTAATATTTAGTATAAGGGAATATTATGATGTAATATATTAATATTTAGTATTAGGATGTGATCAAACTATCGAGATTATCATGACTATTGTTAATATATGGATATCTTCTCCAATAGGTGAGTATGAGAATATTTTGTGATCATGAGGTTGATTGGGCCTTATTCAGCTGCACACCTATTGAGTCGGGTAGATACATAAGCCCTTAGTCTCGGGAGTTTGATCAACGTCATGCTTGCTTTAGCTAAGCAATGAATGACCGAGTTATGTGAGGTCGTTCTTGACCATGCCGGTGGATTACCCGATCTAGGTTGTTGCCTTGCATTGTGTGTGATGACATCTTGTCAAATGAATTTCATGTTGCTAGACTAGACAAATTTTAAGTGGACTATGGAGTTTAGCAGAATTTGTCATGTGTTGTCGATCTGGACAAACATTAGAACGTGTTGTCGATCATGGCACACTTCAGGATGTGTGGCCGATCATGGCAGGTTTGAGGGTCGATCATAGGAGTCTTTAGGATGTGCTGCCAATCATGGAAGCCTTTAGGACGTGCTGCCGAGTTGGGCTTTATTTTGTTACCGTCTAGGTAATTGAGGTGCCACTTTTGTGGACTTATGTTGCCGTCTAGGTAACTTGTTTATCACATTTGTGGGCATTTATTACTGTCTAAGTAACTCATTGTTTCATTCTGGAAGGCTTAATTATTATCGTTACTAGTTTAAGTACCTTGGTGCCTCGCTTTGGAGGGCTTTATGTTTAAGGTGTCTCTCTCTAGAGGGCTTTTCGATTAAAGTGCTTCACTTTGGAAAGCTTAATGTTACTAGTTCAAGTAACTCGGTGCCTCACTCTAGAGGGCTTTTTGATTAAGGCCCTATTCTTTTGAGGGGATCTACTATTTAAGAGGATTGGAGAGGAAGGCATGGAGAGTGATCACCTTGTTCTTTTTGGGGTGATGCAAGGGGATGGTAGGGATGGAATAGAGGGATGACTAAAACAATTTCATCCCTCTACTTTTGAAGAGATTAGAAGGTGATGGATACAAAATTACCATTTTATTCTCGTTATATTTATTTTTTACCTCTTTTATCCTCGTCATTTTTTTAAACATGTTTAAATTAATTTGTATGTTTAAATTAATTTTACAATTTATTTTAATTGTGTTTAATATATAAAAAACTATTTGTATGTTTAATTTTGTAATTTGTTCATAAAATTAACTTTTAATCTTAAATTATTTTGTTAATAAATTTTCCAATAAAATTGTTTTCAATTATTTGATAATCATTTAATGAAATAGTAAAAAAATGATTTTTATTTATTCTAGTTTTTCGATTTTGATATGTTTTTTTATGTGTCATGTGAAAATATTATTTACTTTAAAATTTTTAGATTACTTATTTATTAATATTTATCAATTTTAATTTTTTAACAAATAAATATATGTAATTTTAGTTTTAATTTATTAATAAAAATAAATAAAATTTTATTATTAATAAACATCTAAAAATCTAAAAGTTAAAAATATATTAACAATATATAATTCTATAAAATTTGTAAAAAAGAAAAAAGAATTATTAAAAAATGTTACCTATATTATTAACAAACATAATCAAATTAAAAAATATGTTTATATCAAATAAACAAAAAAATTTATATTTCAAAGACTTAAAAAGAAAAAATATATATAACATAAATACATTATTTTTCAAGTAAACATTAAATTGATAAATGTAAATTTAATTTCATACCAAATAAATTTGATTATTCATTTTTTTATAAAAAATTTTATTATTTCACACAATTAATATAAATTAAATAAATTATTGTAAATGATTTATATAACATTTTATATTACTTTTAACATTAAGGATATTCTGGTAATCTCATTTTTTTATCTATTAATTTTTTTTAATATGTCACATCACTCAATTCAATCACAAACTTTTACGAATTTCACTCTCTAATCTACTCTAAAATAATCTTCTAATCCCTTAAAAAGAACCACACAACTTTACCCTCTAATCCTTCTCATCTCTTCCTCTCTTTCTTTTTCTAATCCTTCATCTCAAAAGAACAGAGCCTAAGGTGCCTCACTTTAGAGGGCTTAATGTTACTAATTCATGTAATTCGGTGCCTCTCTGAAGAGATTTTCGATTAAAGTATCTTACTCAAGAGGATTTTGTGTTCCTAGTTCAAGTAATTTGATGTCTCTCTTTAAAGAGTTTTATGATTAAGGTACTTCACTCAGGAATGCTTTTTAGTTAATTTTCCTCACTTTTAAAAGTTGGCTTAATTATCCTTTTGGTCCCCTAATTTGTTTGGTTGGTTCATTTTGGTCCCCTTATTATTTTTTGGTTCAATTTGGTCTTCTAATTCTTTAAAAGGGTTCAATTTGGTTCCTGCCGTTAAGTCTATGTTAACACCGTCTCCGTACATGCCATGTGTTATTTTGTGAAATTTTTAATTTTTTTTTTAATTTTTTTAATTAAAAAAATAAACTGCCACGTGTCACTTTATGGTTGTGACACGTGTCAATTTGATATTTTTTTATTTAAAAAAAAAATACTGTCATGTGGCAGGTCATGATTGTGCCATATGTCAAGCTAACATTGGTTGTTTTCAATTTAATCCTTCTATTTGAAATTTTGATTCAATTTAGTCCCCCAATCTTTTAAAATGATTCAATTTTGTCCTCTTATCATTTATACGTCAAATCACTCCCTAAATACTTCTACTTTTTCATTTCTTACATTTTTTACTTTGTAATTTTTTACACTTGAAATTTTTTACACATATAAACAAAAAATAATTTCAATAGTTAGATGTGTCAACACCCAATTTCGTTCGGGTAAGAAGTTATTTTTTTAACTTTGAAAATAATTAAGAAGAGGGGAAAAGATAGAGAAAAGTGAACATTGGTATATTCTACTTTCACTCTCATCTTATTTTAACTTTAATTTAATTTTATCTTTTTTATCTTTTTTATTTATTGTTTTTTATCTTTGTTTTTTTATTATTTTGGTTCTATTTCTGATTTTATTTTTAATTTTAATCTTTTTTGTTTGCTTTTCTTATTTTATTTTATTTTATTCTCTTAAAAAATATATATATAAAAAGAAAAAAAAATGAAAAATGATGAAAGTTGACTTATTGTTGAACTGTTCGGTCTTTCCTTCATGATGGTCAACTAATGACCTTTAGTTCACCTTTGGGTCTTAACGTGAGAGAGGAAAATTTGGGTATTGGCTTATCACTGCAGCAGCAGCCATGACAGGCATAGCAATGCAGCTATGGCTATGGCCAGATGGCAGCAGGAAGTGACTTTTCATTAAAGAAAGAGAGCAACGGAAAAAAAAGGAGAGAGCCGTTTGAAAGGAAGAACTTCCTAGCACATGAAAAGGGGGAGATACTCTCGGGAGGGACGGGAAGAGAGTTTCATTACACTTGAAAAACAAGGAGGCAAGCAGCTCGAGCAAGGGAAGATTTGGGGCTCTCAGCACACTGGAAGGAGAACACCGGGGGAGAGAGCAACAAAGCCCGAAAAAAGGGGAACGGAGGCAACAAGAGAGGAAGTGAACCATCTAACAACGAGCAATACAAACACAACAGATGAGGAGAGGAGGAGAGATTGCAACAGGGATCGGTGACAGCAAAAAGTAACATCATTGAGAAGAAAGGAACTGTCATAGGCAGGTACACTTGCACACTTGAGCATAAACATAACTGAGATTGGCATGAACTGATGATGTGTTGGTATATTGTTTATGGCATGAACTGGTGTTGTGTTAGTATATTGCTTATCTGTTGGATTTTGTTCACTATGCTTGAAAAACGTTGTTTCCTCCCTCCAATCTCTCGTCACCATGTCCACCATAAGTGTGTTATTTAAATCCTGCACACAACAATCACCAGACAACAAACAAGCCCCTCAACCCGTCATCTAACCCCAAATTCATCCTTCTCTTCTCGCAACCAATAAAACAAAAAAAGGCAAACTCTATTTTCCTCAACCATCTTCAACACACCGAAAAAGCTCATTCTGCCGCATGCCAATCCTTCCCATTATCGCCACCTTCCCGCCGCACTCATTCTTAGAACTACCGCCTCAACATCACGACACCATTCCAATCTGCAAATAGAACACACAAGCAAATCACACACACTCTATCTCCATTCCCATCAAAAATTCATCCCCTGTTAACCTTTCACCATACTCACTTCCACCAACACACAGCTCGCACACAAACAAACCAAAATCCACCTCGGCTTTCATTTTTAATCACAGATTCGCATTCAGCCACATCCAACCAGCCACATCCACCTGCATCAAGTCTCATTTTTCCAATCAGCCACATCCAATCTTAGCACCTAGATGAACAAAGGAATAGAAACCAACGCCGGCGGCCTCGCCGCCGGCGAGTCGGAGCTTTAAAACGGAGAACGCGCACCAATGGCAGTGACCCTGGGTTCGCGCGGAAGCAATTCAGGTCGCACCTGAAAAGAGGGAGAGCGAAGGTCGCATATCCTTTGGCCCTCGTCGTCGAGGTTCGTGGTGGTCGCCGGCGGCGTTTTTGGCTGGTTGCAGCGGGGTGACTGTCTTGGTCGCGGCAGCCACATGATTTGGTATTTGAGTGAGCCAGGTCCAGTAGGAGTTCGAGCAGAGGTTCACGTCAGGGGCGAACACGAGGAACAGAGAAGAAAGAAAATCGTCGGCGGCGATGCCGCCGGCGAGTCGGACTTCGAACTGGCTGAGCAACAGCGGCTTCAATCACGGTTGGGGGCGCGACAGCGGGGCTTGCGGCTTGGATTCCAGACTTAGCGTGTCTCATGCGAGAAGAAGAATGAGAGACGTTTAGGATGCAGTGGAGGCCGGCGACGCTTCTGGTAGCGATTGGCGCCGTCGCCGGTGGCTCTGACGGACCGGGAAGGTTGCGAGGTCGAGACATTGGGGCTGGAAAGAGTGGCTCGTGTCTCGCGAGAGAAGACATTGGAAGATTGAGAGAGCACTCGCAGAAGAAGACTTTGCGAAGTCGTTGTGCAAGACGAGCGCCGGCAGCTCCGTCGACGGTGGCCACCATCGTCGCCGGCGTTTACTGTGGCATATGCGCGTGACCCAGGGCTGGGGGTTGTGCTGTGTGGAAGATGATGGTTGGGAGAAGGAAGAGGCGTGGAGGGGATTTAGGTTTTAGGAGATGGGTGAGACACTTTTGCTCCGCGCACCCCACTTTCAATCTTTGCACCCTCTGTTTTGTGCTGTTTTTTTTCTCTTCGCACCCTTGTTATTTGCTAGCATTACACCCCTTTTTGGTTTTGGACCGGTTTCCTGTGTGCAGCCCATATTCCGTGACTACCTGCTGCACCCCAGTTATTTGCTAGCATCACACTCCCTTCTATTGTCAATTTTGGGCATGTTTTATATTTTACTTGTTGCACACACATTTTTACTGTACACACCCAATTTGCTTCATGCACCTCATACATTACTTATCCCATATTTGTGTCTTCAACTTTTACCCCTTTTTTTTTCCCACGTTTTTAATATTTCAATAAAAAATCAAGAAAAGGTTTGAAAATCATAAAAATTTACAAAAACGAGAAAATTCAAAAATACAAAAAATAATTTTATTTCACTTTAGTGTTTGTTCGACAGCTTGCGTCGTGTGACACTTTCTTTCAAATAATTTAAAAATACTAAAAATAATTTCTTTTTCTTTTTGTGTCAGTCTGGTCGTCCGCACCGCGCGACACTCATTTTCAAAAATACCAAAAATAGTTTTTCTTTCTTTTTTCGTGTCTGTCCAACCGCTCGCGTCGTGTGACACATACTTTCAAGTAATTCAAAAATACCAAAAAAAACATAAATTTCAAAATATAAAAATATCAACATTTTCAAACAAACATATCTTTTTAAGAACTACGTGATCCTTAATTCTCCACCGCAAGATACGTAGAAGCAAAGCCAGTCCTTGTCAGGTTCACCTCCAAAAAAATCAAATATTTTTCTCAAATGTTTTCCAAATCGTTTCTCCTAAAGAACTACGTAATCCTGATTTCTCATTTTTAATGAGAATACGTAAGACCAAGGTCAATCCTTGTCGGGCCCAAAAAATTAAAAAAATATATTTGTTTCTTTTTAGCATTTTTTTGTCTTATTATTTTTGGGGAAAATTAACATTTTGAAAATCACATCTCCTTTGCATTTTTAATTAAAGGTACCGCCCTCGGGCGGGCGCTTGTAGGGTGCTAACACCTTCCCTACCCGTAACCGACTCCCGGATCCTAAATTTGTTTTTTCGCAGACTTGTCTTATCTTTATGGATTTTCATAGTTTTCCAGAATAACTATGGTGGCGACTCCAAATCTCTTTTTCAAACCCATTTTCTTTTTTGGCTCGTTGTCCTGTCGCGATTCCATTGCGACAAGATGGAGTAATTTAATCTATAAATATAATAAAAATTATTTTAACATGTATATATAAGTTGTAATTAAGCTTAATTACTAATTTGATATTAAATTAGAGAGGACAAAATTGAATCATTCTAAAAAATTGGGGGACTAAATTGAATCAAAATTGTAAATAAATGAACTAAATTGAAAACCACCAATGTTAGCTTGACACGTGGCACAATCATGACCTGCCACGTGGCACTATATTTTTTAAAAAATTAAAAAATCTCAAATTGACATGTGTCATAACCATAAAATGACACGTGACCGTTTAATTATTCTTTTTAAAAAATTAAAAAATTAAAAAAAAAATTAAAAAAATTTGAAAATTTCACAAAATAACACGTGGTATATACGAAGACGGTGTTAACATAGACTTAATGGCAGAGATCAAATTGAACCTTCTTCAAACATTAAAAGACCAAATTAAACAAAAAAGTAATAAGAAGACTAAAATGAACCAATTAGGAAACAAAAATGATAATTAAATCTTTAAAAGTTTAATGTCACTTGTTCAAGTAACTCACTGCCTTCTTTAAAAAGAGAAAAAATAAATTAAATAAAAAAATGTAAGTTATTAGTTATTACGTGAAAAGATACTTTAGTTTCGCAATACTAAGCCAGCTGTCCTTCACTCCTCATAAATATATCCGTTGGAAACACGAAAAGGTTCGACTTCAGACCCGACCCAATCCATACCCGAAAACAATGATTAAATCAGCAAACAAAAGCCACGTCTGCTCTGTTCCCATTCAGCAGAAACAGAAAACTGAGTGTGAGGTCAGAGAGTGAGGGAGTGAAAATGAGACACGGCGGAGGAAAGAGGAGGCGCGTGGCGCCGAAACCATTCGTCGTTTTGTGTGCACTGGTGACTGGTTTGTTAGGACTGTTGGTGCTCGCGTTCAGGCCCTTGGAAGATGCCCCTAGCACTCTCGTGCCTTTCGCGAGAGCTTCGGAGTTCAACGGTTCTTCTTCCGACGGAGGGACGAGCGTGGAAGGCGTGGTGGCGTTTCAGCGCGTGGCAGAGAAGGGGTGCAAGACGGTGGAGGAAATGGGGGAGGATTTCGGAAGAGGAGTTGGGAAGGAGTCTCTGAGAGTGAGAAAGATTATCGAGAATCATTTTGTTGCCAATGGTTCTTTCTGCACTCTTCACACATCCTTCGCTTTCTGCTCAGCTAAATTTTTATTATTTTAATGCTATAGCAACTTATTCTCAAATTAAAAAAAATACAGTTCTGACAATGTTATATGATTTTAAATTTAACTAGAACTAACGTTTTAATATCTCCCTTTCTCTCTATATATATTACTTATTTACACGTTCTCTTTAATTTTGAATATGTCACTTTTGAGGCTAAAGCTCTTTTTTATTATTATTTTGCTAAATATGTATTTTCCATCAATTTTTTTAGTTTTAGTTGGGCACCGACTAAACTAGCCGTGTTAATTTAACCTCATTAATTTTGGTTGTGGTAGTTACAAACTAATTAGATTTCCATCAATTTAGATGAACTTTGCTTAGGTGATATTACACTGACATAGCCAAGTTTGTTATGTGTCGTTTAGTTGACAAGTTAGTATAAGAATAGGAAAAATGCACCAACTTATAATATTATTAGTAATATTATCACTGTTGTAAAATTATTATTATTATTATTATTATTTTCATCTTTCAATTCAATACGTCAGGAGGTCAAAAAATTTAGAAAGGATTTTGTTCCATTAGAATAACAAAATATTTATTACACTAAAAAGTTTGTATAAATTAGCGCTGGACGTATATCTGGCGCATAGGATTAACTTAAATAATAGTAATAATAATAATCATCATAATAATAGTAATAAATAATATATATTTGATTTTGATATTAGGTGTCAAATTTTGCTCAAAAAGATGGATTCGAATCTTCTGTGTCTCTTATATGGTACAAATTCTCTGTAGGAAAGTTAGCCACAGCATGTTTTGGATATTCTCTGTTGAAATAGGATCTATGATTTAAGATATGTATAGTACTACAGAGAAAACTGTGAATTAGAATGCATGCAATGTAACACGTATATGAAGTTTGATAGGTGCTTTTTCCTTGCGAAATATAGGAAATTATTTAAGAGATGTTATGGGAGCATTGGCGTCTGGGGATTGAGCAACAATACTATTTTGAGATAAATGTTTAATGGTTTTTAGAAAGTAAGTTTAGGCCTAACTCAACCTTACATCTATGAGGGAAGATTTGCATTCTAATGTGATTTTTCTTAATTCTAGGAATTAGACGCAACTCGAAGAACATATATGGAAATTGGAAACCCTATAGGAGAAAAGGTTCAGAAAGATTAATCAAGAGTGTCTACGAGAAAAGATAAATGAATGTCTTTGGCCAATTACTTGCCATTCCAAAACTGAATCAAACAATTTCCCTAAGAAGATGGGAATATCTAACTAACTCAAACTGAATCAGCTAGCAGCTGTTGCTGAATTACATCATTCTTCCATCTTATTTCATATCAATGCCCCTTCTGGTCAACAACCTTGTCCTTAAGGATTGAATGTAGGATATTTCTTCTTCAAGTCACAGTTCAAGTGGCTTCGTCCGGAAATTGGTACTTCCGTTTAACTAGAACTTTAGTTATTGCTACTCCCTTTCTTATACTGTTATCCTATCCAGAATTTCTTCAGCCTCCTTTTCTGCAAAGGCATCTTCAGCTTGATATGGCAGATTGGTAAAAATTACTGCTTCTCCAACGTGCTTCTTGAGCTGTAAAATGTGGAAGACATTGTAAAGTTTGGAGGCATAGGAAGATCCAACTTATAAACTACCAGTTTTCCTTTCCTTCTTAGCTCACCATTCTGCCACATGTAATGTTTATGTGAAACCAAATTGCTTTGCATTTCATTGATCAAATTCTGCAAGCTAGGACTGATGAATGCTATCCACTAAGATTGCAGTTGCTGAGTAATCAATCTACTGCATTCAACAGGGCCCACTTTGGACAAGGCATCTGCTACTACATTTTCTTGACCCTTCCTATACTCAATTGAGAAGTCAAACTCCATAAGCTTAACTAACTACTTCTGCTGGAAAGTTGTAGTCAGTCTTTGATCCAAAATATATTTGGTGTAAAATATCGATTCAGAAGGTACTGTCTCTAACTTTGCACTATAAAATCCACAATTAACTATCAGATAAAAGAGGGTAAAAAGAAACAGCTTTTCTGTATTGTGAAAAGGTGAGAAGGTAAAGTGCTTTTACAAAGAAAACAAGGACCTAAATAGCTTATGATACAGAGGCTACAGAAAACAACAGAAAAAAGAAACTAAAAGAAACAGAACGGAACTAAACTAAACAGCCTAACAAACCAGCCTAACTAATATTAACAACTCCTCATATGTGGATAGAGACTATTGTTGTAGATTCAAGATCTTATTGATGTAAGGAATAAGGTGGAAATCTTGCATGAGTAAGTACTGCTCCAATTCCACCACCTGAAGCATCAACTTCCACTACAAAGACTTTGGAGAAGTCTAGAAGTGCTAAGACATGAGTGTTACTCAACAAGTCTTTGAGCTTCTGAAATGCTAATTTGGCATCCTGGGTCCCCATAAAATTGTCCTTTTTCAACATATCATTTAGAGATTTAGCTATAGCTCCATATCCCTTTACAACCTTTATGTAATATCCCGCTAAAGCTAGGATGACGTAAAGGCCATTTAACCATAATTTCAACTTTAATAGGGTCAGTGACCACTCCTTCATTTAAGACGAAATAATCCAAATATTCCACTCTATTCACAACAAAATATCATTTGGATCTTCTAACAAACAAGCAGTTATCCCTTAGAGTTACAAGGACCAATTTAAGGTGATTCAGATGTTGCAAGTTCTTACTGTAGATGAGAATGTCATAAAGAAAGACTATTCAAAACTTTCTTAAAGACGGTTGGAATGTTGTTCTTAGAATAGGTATTAAATATAGGTAGTTAAAAGTTGTGATGGAAATATGCCTTGTGCTGTGACTATGAGCTGTTTACTTATTAGTATTAAATATCTAGATATTCTTGGATGTAATTTTCTTCCACAAATAATCAATCTCTTAAGCCCACTGTCAGTCCTTCGACGCCAGCCACCAGCCACTATCATTGAGTAAGAGAGTGTTTACAAGAATATGATCAAGATACATGAATGAATGCTAATAAACTAATGCTGTTTATAGTTAACCTCCAAAACTGAACCTAACAATTTGCATAAGAAAAAGGGAATATCTAACTAACTTAAACCAAATCTAACTAATTCAGTTCAACAACTGGGAACTGTTACTGAATTACATTATTGTTCCAACTTATTTCATATCACACTTGTATACTATAAGTTTGTCATATCTCTAGATGATATAACATCTCCAGCAACAGTTAATACAGTCAAAGTTTTGTGCTTCTTTGTAGTATGCTAGTTATCATTTATATACATTTATTTTACAGTCAAGATTATTTCTCTATACTTACTGCACCTTCTAGTCTTCTGAAAAATTTTACTAGTTGTGATTCTCTGAGTGTAATCAGTTAGATGAAATATATAACATACATACACTCCATGCACTTCTGTGGAGGATGGTGCTATCGTGTTCAATTAGAAGATGTTTTTTCATTTTGTTTCAGGTGCTTCAAGAGTCAGGGATTTTCCCCCAGAGCAGTTCTGTAGACATGGCTTTGTTCTTGGGAAGACAGCTGAGGCAGGGTTTGGGAACGAAATGTACAAGGTCTTAACTGCTGCAGCACTTAGTGTAATGTTAAACCGCTCCTTGATCATCGGTCAGACCAGGCATATTAGTTCTTTCTCAAGCCTTTCTTATTTTCTTTTTCAAAGAAACTCTGATATTTGAAAACTAATGCCATTGTGACATTGATATATTTGTGAAACTGCTCTGTTGCAAATAATAGCATATTTGAATCAACTAATGATGATTGTTGTTAAAATTGGTCAGGACAGTGAACCAGTAATTCGAGTAATCATTATAAGTTGGTTGGTTGGTTGGCTGAACAAGATAACATGATAAAAATATTCCACAGCTTCAACATGAAAGATTGAAGAAAATTTGAAATGAGAAAAGATAATGTGCTTTATTTAAAGAAAGAAAAGAACTGGCATTTAAAACAGTATTTAAAAGTGGTCTGACTATAATTTTGATTATCAGACAGAATCCCAACTTGCTAGAGCACACTGTTACAAATATTGTAATAAAACAAGGCTCTGTCCTTCGTTATCTGATTGATACCTTGTTGCTACATTTCAGAGGAAAATATCCTTTTGGAGACTACATTTCTTATTCCAACTTTACTTTTACGGTGAAAGAAATTAAGCATTTGTGGAGACAGAAAGGTTGTGAAAGCAAATATGGGAGGGAACTGGTTATGAGAATTGATGATTTTAATAAACCATTGGAAACAAATGTTCTCTGTAGCAACTGGAAGAAATGGAAGCAACCCATCATATGGTAAGGTGAAAAAAGTTTGTTAATATATTAGTCTCACAAGCATCATAAATGACCATAAACTTTATGTTTTAGGTTTCAAGGCACTACTGATTCTGTGGCGGCACAGTTTTTCTTAAAAAATATATACTCTCAGATGAGGATTGCTGCTTTCAATTTGTTTGGTGACCCACAAGTTCTTGGTTTACGACCGAATGTTTTTGGGGAGCTCATGAGGGTTCTCATATCCCCTTCAGAAGATGTTGAAGCAGCTGTAAATTGGGTTATTGGTGGTGGGGAGAATCCTGACATCTCATTGCATATGCGGATGCTTATGAATAGGTATTGGAAGTATGCGTTAATTTCATGGAGTGGGAATAATCATGCTTGATTGATGAATTAATTGAATAAGTTTCTGATATCAACCTTAAGATAGTTTTACTTTTTACTACTTTTGGAAAGTTAAATTTATATATCTTGACAGAATGCTATGAGGGGCCAAAGAGTATTGCCAATTCAATTCAGTATCACGTTATCGGTTTTACTTCCATTCTTCTGCCATCTATTTACTTGGCTTTCATCCATTTCTCTAATCCCTAATTAGATAAATATTTTACTCCAAAGATGTCAAATAATTTAGCCTCCCCAATAGCATAAAAGCATTTTCTTTAGCAACGGTCAACCTTCATATTTGGTAAGGGTTTAAATGAAATTCATTTTTTGGCATCCCCTTTTCAGGTCTGCAAGAGCTGTGCAGGCAGTGTTGCGTTGCCTGAAAAAAGCCATACAAAGTCAGCATCTAATGTCATCAAGACCAAAGGTTGTATTGGTGTCAGATACACCTGCTGTTGTTAAAAATATCATGTCTATGTCTAACATAAGTGAATTTGCAGAGGTAAACTATTCTGGTCCTGATTGCTAAACTGCATGCAAATACTGTCTTTAATGTGCAGATAGAAATATTATTAATTTATTACTTTTTAACGACGACATTATTGCGTTATATGAAGTACTGTCTACATGATATTCTCAATATTGCCAATCTTTCTTTAATGCTTTATTGTTTCATTATTCAACCATTTGTTTAATATACGGTGGTTCATGATCCAATAAACTTATAAATGCTGTAAAATTTGTGAATCTCTAATTCTTGTCCATATCTACTTGCCCCCAGGTTCTTCATTTTGATTATGACCAATTCAGAGGAAGTATGTCTAAAGGTATGCGCATTTCAGATTTTAGAAGGAAGGATTGGGGTTCAGCGCCAAGGTGGGTTGCGTTTGTCGATTTTTTTCTTGCTTCTCGTGCAAAATTTGCTGCCATTTCTGGAGCTCACCGGCGTGTTGGCACTACGTATGCTCAATTAATTGCTGCACTGGCAGCTGCATACAATCTAGGTATTTCTTGCTATTCACTCTTATTCTTGTAAGTCAAGGTTGCATGAGGTTCAATCCAATGATATTTGAGACTTAGGAAAACAACTTTAAAAGAAATGTTTGTTACCTTAAGCGAGAGAGGTGTCAGCCAATAGTTTCACATAATTTAGTAGTGTAGACCTAGGGAAGTTTAAATACCCTTCCACTTTCGATCCTTCGAGCCGTTTTCTAAGAACAAAAGAGTGGCGGACTCCCCAAAGTGTGGACAATACTTGGAATGTAGTGATCGATCCTAAATAGGATTATTATGTTAGGCCTTTTTGCCAAAGTGTAATTGTTTTTCGTAAAACTAAACAAAAATAATTTTTGTTTGTTAGTCTAAAACTTGATCTTTTATGAGCCTTACCTTTGGATTGACCCTACATGTGAGCACAAAATTTGTTGAAACATGCAGCTGAAACCTGAAATTTGTTTACTCTTCAGGGGACAAGTCTGGTTCAAGGTTTTTATTCTTTAGCAGTTTCCAGAGTAATTTGTTAAGGGATGGCCTGAAGCATCAGGTTGGTTGGGGCCATGTGTGGAACAGATATGGTGGTCCATTGAGTTGTCGCAACCAGGCCAATCAATGTGCCTTCACACCAGTTCTGCCCTCTGCTTGGTGGGACGGTCTTTGGCAGTCTCCAATTCCAAGGGATATTAACCGTCTTGCTTCTTATGGCATCCGATTATCTGGTCTTGGCAATGTTGATAACGATTCCCTTAAAAGTCAATGTAAGAAAAGGAAACATGTCGTACGAACCATTACCTTCAAATTGTAGAGTTTGGATGTCACAATTATATGTACTCTTAGTTGGATAACCACAAAATGATCAAGATTAATGTTTTAGTTATATATTTAACGTATGTGCGACTTTACTTCTCATTCAAGGCAGAGACCCTTGTTTACTATTTTGGATGGGACACCTTCCTGCACCTCCATATTTTCCTCCTGCACCACTTACTCTTCAAAATCCCAATTTTATTCTCTAGTAATTTTGAGTTTCAGAATACATAGTTCGAAAAACAAAATTGTATTATGGATTATATATTTTGAAATACAAAAAATGGATTTTAAATTACACAATCTAGAATAAAATTTATATAATAAATTATATAATTGAGAATAAAAAATAAAAAATAAATTTTGAATTATGCATTTTAAAATGTTTTTTTATTTTGCATTTCAAAATGAAAAATGAAAAATATTTCAAATTGTATAATTCAATATATATTTTTTATTTTTTATTCTCAAATGTACAATCATATACAGATTTTATATTCTGATTGTATAATATAAAATAAAAAATAAAAAATACATTTTAAATTGTATAATATTCTGGATTGTATAATATAAAAAATATAAATGCATGTTCACTGACAAATTTAAATGTTCAACAATAGTATTAGTTTTAAATGCATGTTCTCTCAATCAATATGAATGTCCTTTCAAGAAATCCTAAAACATCTCATCGAAACCAAAAAATGTCTTAAGTTCTAAGTATTACAATTTTCGACCGAGTGTTGTATTATTATATTTCATGGATGTATTCTTTATTGACACAATATAATCAATTATAAATATCAATGTATTATTATAGTTGTAAGCAACAAATCTATTTTGGGGCACTTATTCATTGTCAATATTGTTGACATGTGAAGCCAAGGTGGTTTACTTCTTGAAGATTTGATGAAGACTTAATGAAGCTCTTTTGAACTATCTTGAAGCCATTACCATTGAAATGAAGCCTACATTGATGAAGGAAAGGAGATTTGATGATATCCATGGTGATCAAGGCTGGAACGTGTGCTCTCTATGTAGTTACATTATTATGAAAGTGTATTTGTAGTTTGTAATTCATGTTGTAGACCTTATAACATTAATTAGATGTAGTTTGGTCTTTATTGTGTTTTTAATCTATTGAATGGTTTTTCAACAGGTTAAAATTTCTCTTTTAGTCTGTTGAATGAATTTTCAACAGGTTAAAAGGTTGGTTGCAGTAGTCTTAAACTGCAACAAATTCAATCAATTGATTTAGTTTTTAATCGACTGATTTCACTTAAGTCAAGTGAAATCAATCGATTGATTTGAAAATCAACCTGTTGAATTTCGTAACAGTTTGACTATAAAAGCTGTGATTTTTGAAAGAGAGGTCTGTTGTTCATTTTAGAGCACGATTTTGTTCTGGAAACTTGTGGAAACTCTCTCCTTCGTGATCATACGTTGTGCAGCTGTTGAAGATTGATCTTGGATCAATTCTTGGAGCTTTTGGCTTGGTTTGAAGCTTGGAGAAAGTGGTTTGTGGTAGGCTAGGCTGTGCTACCACTAAGGTTTGATCTTTCTCAAGCTTTATGTGTGTGCTTGATGGTTTTCCAGGTCTGCAAGAGGGTTTTTGCTATGCTGGTGTGATTCTTGTGTGATTTAAGAGTCTTTTGTGGTGTTTTTGCATATTTTGGAAGTGTAAGGGTGAATACTTTGTAAAACTTTTGAAATAGTGCAAAGTCAAGCTAAGGTTGCCTTGACAAACTGGATGTAGCTCAAGTTTGAGTGAACCAGTATAAAAATCTTGTGGTGTCCTCTCTTCTCTAATCTTTCTCTCTTGTATTTTCATTTTAAAGTTTCAAGAACTTGTGCTTTAATAATCTTTTTCATGTTCTTGCATGTTTCTATGGCATTTGTAGCATTGAGCATGTTTGTATAATCATTTGGAACTGGTCTTGATCATTCTTGAGCATTGTTTCTGGTTTAAAATTCAAATTCACATTTCTGCATTTTTCCCAGTATTTCAGTTGACTGTTTTCATGTTTCAATCGGTTGATTATACCAGAACATAATCTGTTTAGTAAAATCAATCGATTAACTTTGTTTTTGATCGATTGAAAGTGTACAATTCAGTACTGTTTGCATCCTAACTTGGTGATCTATTTGATTCAATTAAAGGTGGTTTTTAACTTGCAAAGATAGCTTAAATATTTAATAAGTCAATTCAACCCCCCCTTCTTGGCTTTTCAACCATTTCCAAACTAACAAATATTGTGATAGTATCATTATTATGCATCATAGTAATGTCAATTAATGACTAATTTCATAGTAGTCATTATATTTATTTTTTATCTAAAGTCATTACTAAATATTACTTCAAAACAGATAGCACTAATTTCATAATTTAACAATATTGTTACTTGTAAAAAATGAAAAGATATAAAATATAATAATAACAATCACGTTATATTAGCATTCTTCGAAATTTTCTTCTACAATTTTGCACACCCAAAACTATTAGGTGATTAAGAACATTCATAATTAGAATTTCTCAAAACAGGACCAGGAATGAGTTACTATAGAAATTACAATATGGTTCAAAAAGATAAAAAGGTTATCAAAAACATTTAAACAGATTTTTCCTGGCCACATTAATACATTTATAATTTCTCCTTTTTGATACTCTTGATTGGCTTTGTAGTCTTTGTAGCTGATAACTGAGCTAAAAGAATGTCTTCTAGAAAATCGAACTCCATGATACTTGATGGAATGTCTTGAACATCATCAATGGTAGCACAAACATCTTTAGTAGGCGTCATACAGAAAACTATATCAGGTTCATCATCAGCGGTGAAGAAAGGCACATCTGCAATGATGAACATCAATCATGTTACAGATTCAAGGCATCAGTTATATTACTATGCTAACTGAACTAAAATTATACTTACCAATGAACTATCAGTATTAGCTTTTAAGTCACATGCAACATTACCAATACATTAAGCAAGTTCAATTACCAATACATATAATTAATTTCAAACATTGTATAACAATTTATCTCACAACCAGTATGGCCATATTTGAAATACTTACTAAAGAAGTCCCGCTAGAAGTTGGTACATAAGAAACACTGGCATTGCTACATTTACCAATAACCATTGCTTGCATAATTGATTTGCAATTAAAATTTAAAAACACAAACTATGACTGTTCTCATTAAGAAACAAAATTAAATTGAACTATACTTACTGAGGAATTGCAAATATCAGGAAACATGTCAGATGGACAACTAACCATACATTCACCAACTTGGCTTGCCTGCAAAGTGTTATAAACAAAATCAATTAATAATAAAATTATGATTCATATTTCAGGTTATGACTACAAAAAATTGCATTACTACCTTCTCTTGTCCAAGTAGTGCTTTAACGTGATCAATAATTTCCACATCAGTAGAAACTCTCATAATTGAGGCAGGTCGGTTCTTTTCTTGTAGCTTAACCTTAAAAGCCTAAGTACATCCTAAAATAACATCTAGATCCTATGGGAAACACTTAGGATCGTCTTCACCATGCTAATATAAACCAAGTACAACGAAATAAATTATTACTAAGTTGTTTACAAAAATGTTTTTATGTAAAATAAGTTAAGTTCTAAAACTTCATCATTTCTTCTACCTTGATCATTTTCTTTCTCAAATCAGCAGCATATACACCAATTAAATTCTTGCAATCTTGGTCCCAAAGCATGAAATTGGCCACCTTTTTCCCATCAGTGACTTGAATTTCGAGCTTGTATCTACAAAAGATATTTATATTAGAATTAACACTTTGACATAAGGCATATAATATAAATTTAACATTTACTAACCGAATTCTTGGAGAATCGTTAAAAGCATCACAACTAAGACACTTAAAAGAACCAACTTCATGAGTTCTTTTCATACATACGTTACACACCAAATAATTCCATCCATCATTTCCTAAGTTAAATTTAAATGTACGTGCAACAGTTACACAGGAAATCTCCTATATCAACACAAAAAAGGTCAATAATATGATGAACAATTAGAAAATGGACTTAAAAGAAATTTACAAACATGAGAACTACCTCTAGTACAGTGATAATCTCTGAAACACTTTTAACAACAGTTTTATACATAAACCTATCAACATGACTAATCTGCGAAGAGCCACTATATTGACTTCCCTCCTTAAAAGTTTCACTACGAGAGGTTCTATATAGTACACAATAGTTAGTGTTTATGAAAACAACTTTTAATGAATAATAGATGGCTAACATATAAACATACTCTGCAAATTGCTTCTTAAAATCAATCAGCTCAGGTATGTCATCGCCCATTATCAGTTTCGAACCATTCCAAGAATTAGACAGTGACATTGGCCAAGGACCTATACAAATTAATTAAATTAGATGAAATAATAATGATAATCTAAATATAGTAATGACATTATTCATACCTGATGCAGCCTTTATCTTGGCCTGAGTAAGAATAATAACAAGATTAGATGTTTGACTACGTGTCCTCCAATAACTCAATAATTTCTCACAATATGAATTCTACAATGTGCAACAGATTATAGCACCATTGCATTAATGACATAACAACACCACATTACAAAATAGTTATCAAATAATTAAAACACTACTGTAAATATAAAAGACCATACATAACGAAAACAACCTCAAATCTTTAAGGTCAAACACAACATTTTTCGAATGGGCTTTCTCCTCTACATTTCCACCACACCAATGACATCTAACATGCAAAAAATGAAAAAAATCAACAAAAAAACTAAATATAGGACACATACATTAGGATACAACAATAAACTTACCAACCAACAAATCAACACAATACTTTCCATCAATGATATCCTTTATAGTTTTGAACTTCCAAAGCTTTCTAGGTATGCTTGCAGTGGGCTGTGGTCATATAGACGTTGCTCCTATAAACAACATCTTAAATGGATGCTTACAAACTCTATATTGAGCTTTGTTCTTCAACACTCATATCTTCCTTCTTAATCATTGCAACAATAACATCACCCTGAATAACAAATTAACACATATATGGTTAAGTATAGTTGTCATCTTATAAAATAAAATATAGAACATGCTAAAATATGGTACTTTACATTACCTTTTGATCCATCATAACCATTTCCATACTTTGTTTGGAATCCCATGACTCAACATACCACAAATCTATGATTCTGACAGCAAGTTTCAACATTTTTCTTCTTCCATCAATATCCTTGATCATATCAATTTTTTTTGCCATCTAATACATGACAATAAATTAGGTGTTAAGTTTCAACCAACGACACAACGACTTCAAATAAATAAATGAAAAATAAACGAAACACAAAATCAAGGTACAAATCATCTTCAACAAAATAACAACAAAATAAAGCGCAAAAAAAAAACTTTCATCAAAAAATAATGTGCATACAACTGAAGAAGACTTTGAATAAGTTTTAAACAAAAGGAACACAATAATGAACAAATAAAAATCCTACAAAAAACATAAAAACTTCTTTTGAACAAAAAAATCAGAACGTCTTCTAAAAACGCTGAACAAATAATATCTGAAACAAAAGGAAACTTCTATAAACGTCTTTTAAAAGATACTACAGCACGATGACGAAGAAGAAAAACCATGGATAAAGAAGAAAGATGCATGAAGAACAATAAACAGTAAATAGAAAATATTTAACTTTTAATAAAAAAAAAATAAAGGATCAACAACAACGTTCAACAGAGAAAAAGTAGTTAAGAAGTTAAGAAAATGAACTTACGGAGAATAAGAAAGGAATGAAGAAGGAGAAATAGAGAAGAAGGAGGAACGGAGAATAAAGTTACCTGGAGAAGAAGGACGCAACTAACTTGGCTTGGAGAAGAAGGATTTTGAAATCTGACAGCAAATGTCTATTAAACCATTTAACACACTACACCGCGAAAACACTACAACAGGAAAATGACCAAAATACCATTACTCTAGCACACGTGTCAATGAAGGAGAATGTCTACTTCAATAACTTCATTATCCTAACATTTTCTTAGATATATAGTAGATATCATCAATAGTAATCAAGCTGAGTAATTGTCAGCAACTCGACAATCCGTAAATTTCATAATACTCCCCTTGGATGTCTATTGATCAAAGAACGTGCCTCGTTAAAACCTTACTAGAAAAAAACATTTGGTACAAAAACCTAGTCAATGAAAAAGAGTACATTGTTCTTAAGTATTTGATATAATATTCTTCTATTTCTCTCCCTCATGTAAACTTTCATCTTTAAGATATCGGAGCACAATCTTGTGAACTAATTGCTCCAAAGTTCTCTTTAGTAAAGACTTTGTAAATAGATCTTTAATATATTTTTCTTTCAATTGAGCAATACATGCATTGTTGTGTTCATATATGGTTGTTGATTTCCTTTTTTCTCATGTAATGCTAAAAGTTACATGATTTGACGATGTTGCTATTATAGTTTATTTCACAGAATGTCATGAAATAATTGTGTCACCACATGTGAAGAAATATCTTGTTTGTGATCAATCATTGTGAGGATAAGATAAATAACCTGCATCTACATAACTCATTTGATTGTGAATCATTTGGATAAAATAAGCCTATATTCAAAGTACCCTTAAGGTAACAAAATATATGTTTTACACTAATTCAATGTTTTCTTATAGGTGAAAAATTATATCTTGCTTAACAAATTTATAGCAAATACTATATCAAGTTGAGAATAATAAGCAAAATATATTAGTGCTCTTATAACATTAAAATATGGTATTTCTTGATCAAGAAGTTCTTCATCATTGTGAGGTCTAAAATGACATTTATCAACATCTAACAACCTCACAATTGAAGTACAAAAATGATATAACTTTTCCATATAGAATTTTTTAAGCACATTCATTATATAAACCTTTTGATGTACAAAAACACTTGTATCTGAATACTCAATTTGTAATCTCAAACAAAACTTTGTACTTCCAAGGTCTTTCATCTCAAATTCTTTCTTTAAGCAATCAATTGCCTTTATGAACTCATTAGGAGTTCCAACGATGTTTGTATATGCATAAACAAAAATTATGACAAATTCCTTTATGATATTTTCATTAAATACAAGGATAAATACCTTTCTCTTAACAAGTACTTACAAAGACATTTATATCAAGTACGTCTTGATTGCTTTAATCCATAAAAGGGATTTGTTCAATTTTATTGAATAATCCACTTTAGAAAATTTGAATTATTGGGTAAATTAAACCCTTCAGGGATTTTTATATAATTATCATTCTTTATAATATTGTTTTACGCAAAAATCCATTTGTACTCAATGAGTTTTACACCTTCAGGTATGCGGACTACAAGTCTAAAAAACCTTTTGTTTAACAAGTAAATCTAATTTTGCTTTTATTTCATCTTTCCATTTGACCAATCATTTTTTTGTCGACAATCTTGATCCTCGTTGTGACTCATAACATTTATCATTATATTATATGGTAAAGCATCGTTAACGTTGACTTCATTTTAGTTCCATATTATCTTATTCATGACATAATTTAGTGAGATCTCATCATTTTCAACAATTTCAGGTACTTGGAGTTCTTCTGGAACCAAATTATTAATTTTGCCAAATGAATCTTTTGTGATTTACACCTCCTCGATTAGGTCATCTTGTCTTTTTTACCTCATTTTCTCATTCAAGGATTTTTATCTTTGGAACTAATAGGCTTACCACGCTTCAATCGTGTTTTGAATTAATATCAATTCTATTTGGCGCATTAGCAGTTGGTATATGCGATTTAATTACCCTATTTCTATCATAAAAACATATGATAATTGATTGACTAAGTTGTAAATGAATTATCATTTGAACTTTGAGTTCACATTCTTTTGTACAAGGATCAAGAGAGACAATGATAATTCATTCCAACTAATATCCTTTTCCAATTATTTTCTTTCTCCCCCAAATGTTGGAAAAACTCATTCATAAAAAATGATAGTTGACAAATCAAACTGTAAATATGTCTCCTCTTCACAGATCAAGATATTTTATTATTGATTTGAGAATCATATTCAACATATATTCTAAGTCTCTAAAGACTCATCATAGTCCCTTTTGGTGGGGAAATTCAATCATATACACAAATTCTTAAATGAGAAAGTTAGGTTACTAACCAAAAACCAACTACATGATAGAGTAATTATGATAACTTGTTGGCTTGATGCGAATCAATATTGTAGCATGTAAAATGGTATATCTCCAAGTAGTCATTGGAAGATTAACTCTCATAAGTAATAGTCTTGCAACCAACTTTAGATGTTCTATTTATAATTCTACAAGTCCATTTTGAGCATCAAGATATGTTTTATTGGATGTTGAACTTCAATTCCAATTGACATACAATACTCATGAAAAGCATAAGATGTAAATACACCAGCATTATCAAGACAAATTTTCTTAAACGAATAATCTGGCAAGTGATCTCTTAACTTAACTAATTATGCTAATACTTTACAAATGTCTGATTGCAAGTTGATAATAACATACATGTGACCATTTAGTTGATGCATCAATTAAAACCATAAATATCTAAATGATCCACATGATGGGTGCATTGGACCATAAAATCACCTTGTATTCATTTCAAAAGATGAAATTGACTCATTTCTAAAGTTTTCTGATGATGGTCTTATTACCAACTTTCCTTGTAAAAATCTATTACATGAGAAATCATTAGATTGAAGAAGTTTTTGACTCTTAAGTGGGTGTCCACAAGAGTTTTGAACTATTTTTCGCATCGTGATAGATCTAGGATGACCCAACTGATCATGCCAAAAAAGAAATTCATTTTTGATTCATAAACTTTAGGTTTACAATGACATGCATTTCAAATGTACTAATATATGTTTAGTACAAATCATAAGAGAAGATTGATAATTTCTCCAATACACATTTTATTTTTTTATTCAACTCAAGTCCATTGATATAAAGATATTTTATATCTCCTTCATTGTTTGTTTCAATATAATATCTATTTTTAGAACTAATAAGTTTCTATTAGACTTCTTCATAGAAGTGTATTAGCTCTTTTGGAGCCTTCAAAATATTATTTGTGATATAAAAATAATACTAATATAGACTTCTCGAATAACCAAACAAGAGAAAAATAAATTAATAATCTTGAGGGTTTAATTATTACATTACCATAAAAATACAATATATTTAGTCTATCCAATGTAATATCAATATATTAAATTTTAATGAACTTAATAACCTTAACTTGTTGCAGGTACCATAAAAAATTAATCAACTTCGTAAGTCATATATTATCAAATAATATTAAATAAAACTACGTATAAAATATCATCTCTGAAAATCTGTGAACCTTTATATATGTATAGTATAATAAATTATTAGAACCACAAGTCCATACCAAAACCTTACTTCACATTCTTATACACTAAAAAAATATATTTTTGTCTAATACATCATTTAATGCAATCTTAATTCATCCATTACATTTTAATACTAATCAAGTCCAAATTTATTACCTTCCAAAACCTAAATCTCCTGCACCCAAAAAAGCATTATCCCTTTTATTTATTTTTATTTTAAAGTTACTTCATTGCCCCTTGTTATGTTAATTTTCTGCAAAAATTCATATGCATCCTCCAATTCAATTTTAATCAATTAATGCACCATAAATCCAATGTTGTTCTCCATTTAAATGCACAAGTGATGACTTTCTATTCAACATTTAAAAATTTGCAATCAATAAAATTCAACGTTTCTATTTTTATAATGCGACATTATATATATATATATATATATATATATATATATATATATATATATATATATATATATATATAT
>Ga0214543_1000515_pt1 | contig 65711 bp, 36 predicted proteins | sample CNSS2metaG_FD_160094 | JGI IMG/M metagenome (GOLD analysis project Ga0214543, IMG submission 160094) | Root nodule microbial communities from cowpea collected in UCLA plant growth center, Los Angeles, California, USA - CNSS2 | ecosystem: Host-associated > Plants > Roots > Nodule | place: USA...
TATAAATGGTAGTATAAAAGTGATGGAATAAAACAAATCGTAAATTTGTTTGAGAATTACTAAAATTGTGTCATTCACTTAATATAATAAAATGTATTATTTTTGAATTGCAAATTTCTTTGAAATATATAAATTAAAAGATCTTATTTGTATTTTCACCCTCAACCTATAATATCTAAGTACGGTGTTGTATATAACCCACTTATTTCAATAATATTTATAATTATTATTGATTGTTTTATCTTTTAAAATGCATTTTTTTAATGTCAAAAAAAATATAAAAAAAAAAAAACAATCTGGATTTAAACCCAATTTTCAACGTACTCAATTACGGAGGAAACTATTGCCGTTAAAGGGGTTTGACCCAAAAATCAATATTTATCCACAAAAATTTATAAGAATAATTACAAATGTGGATATTTTATTATCCAGCTATTTCATATATGTAGTTTACCATGAAAATTACTGTATATAACTAACTGTTATTTTAATAGTAATGCTAAAAATAAGGGCCAATTACAGAGAAAATGTGTGTTTTACGTATCATGATTTAAGTGCTTGCGATTTAAAAATACTGAGAAATTTGATGAAACAATCTAAGAGCATTACTATATAAAGAGATAAGTGTTTATTCTAATTTTATCTTTAATTATTATTTTAAAAATTAATTACTTTTTAAATAATTTATCTTTAATTATTATTATTTTAAAATTATTTTAAATAAAAAATATTTTATATATATTTTTTATTTTTCTAATTTTACATTTAATAATTTTAAAAAGTAATTATATATATTTTATCGATCTTAACTCAAAAATTTTATGCGCCTGTAATAATAAAATCAATTTATAACTACTACTCATTTTGTGATTAAATTAAATATATAAATATAAATACTAAATCTAAACAAGTGGGTACATTTTTTTTTTTAATTCAAATAATTTTATACAAAAACTACTGGTATCATTTGAGTATATAAAATGTAGAAACTACTGCGAATAATTAAAATAGAAAAAGTAATTAATTTGGATAATTTTTATATAAGTATATAAAATAATTGGATGGTGTTCTTTTCAATGTTATCACATTTCTCTTATTTGTTTTACGTTAAATTTCTTTAACTATTCTACACGCTTTTAAAGTTTTGTCTTGGGTTGGCTATATTTTTAGCCCTAGCCAAATCCTCAAGTTTTTCTTCTAAAGGATCGAATCAAATAAATGATTGGCTAATTAAAATTAATATCAAATTATCAACTTATTAAAATCCTCAAATTCCCGCGTTTTCACTAAACTAATAAAATAACCCAAAATATATCTTATTTATTTATTTTTATATCAATTTCTCATGTTCAAATTATCACGGTATAAGTCCACAAAATAATTAACAATGACAAAATACCTAATTTTCTTTATCCAATTCATTTTTTTCCTGATTAAATTCATTAAAAAATTATTTTATTAAAAATATATTTTAATAGATTTGGATTTCAATATAATCTAAATTTTATATATTTTATGGATTGGATATCTATTATCTAAATTAAGATTTTTAAATATGGATAATCCAAATTTTCAATTTAAAATTTTAATTGAGTTAGGCTAAAAGTTTAGATGGATTAGGCTAAATTTAGACTCAGACGATCATTGCTCGATGACCTGTACAAATCAGGTAGGTCTGACGATCCTGAAGTATCGGGTGAGCCCGACGACCAAAACGGGTTGGGCAAGCCCGACGACTCAAATGAGTCATCGGGTCTGACAACTTTGAATGGATTGGGTAGGCCCAAAGACACGAGCAGGCTAGGCGACCTCAACGAACGAAACGAGTTGGTTGGTCCGACAACCCGAAAAAGTCGAGCGGGCCCGATGACCCGAATGGACTAGGCTAACCCGATGACTTGGACAGGTCTTGCTCAACAATCTGTACAGACTGCGTAGGCCCGACGACCTAGACAGACCGAGTCAGCCCAACAACCAGGACAAACTGAGTCGGTTTGACAACTCGGACGAGTCGTGCTAGACGACCTGTACGGATCAGGTAGGCTTGATGATCTTAACGGACCAAGCGGGCCAACTCGACGATCTAGACGAGTCGACTTGTCGACCTAGGCGGGACTTTTTTGTCTTGTGGGCTTTTTGGCCCTAGCTTCGTGAGTTTGGCCAAATTAACAACTCTAACCAAATTGTATCGTAATGACCTTAAGGACACGAGTTTTAGAAATTTAAATTTAAATTTCTTTTATGAAAAATGGATTATGAATTTTGAACTTGATTTAAATATTTAGACTAATTTAAATTTTGATCCAAATATTTAGATTTAGATTTAAAAAATAATCCAAACTAATTTTGCTGAAAAAATAGATTTAGATTGAAAATTTGATTCAATTATTTAGATATAAAAAAAATGTGAATTGAATTAAAAACTGAATCGATCACCATTCTCGAGAGTACATTTCCAATCATTTGAGTATCATGCTTCATTTGTTTTTTGATTTTTACTAAGGATCATGTGATTCTACGCTCAACAAAAGAAAATAATTCAAAAACAATAAAAAAGTTAGGTTTACTTGTAAAGAAGATAAACTTTTCGTCTAATAATAATTACAGATTCAAAACGATGCAGTCGTAAAGGTAAACAAAAATAAAAATTTTAAAAATAAAATAAAGATACGTATAATGAATATTGTGATATTTCGAAGCAAGTCAACACAATTGAAAGCTGAATGGTAGAAGACGTATGAAGTAGTTGAAAAAAATTGTAAAATGTTACCAACAAGTCTATCAAAGAAAGCTCACGATCACTCTAAAACAATATTTCATAAGTTTATTAAAAAAACATCGTGCTGGAAGCGTATACATACACTTTATTCTCAAAATGAACATAAATATCTTAGGATGTAATCTTCATACACGATGTTTTAATTTAATATTTTCTTTTATTATTCCTTAATGAGATTGCATGAGATAATTATTGCATTTCAATTATTGTTCATCTTGAAATTTAGTATATTTCCATCAGGATATTAATTTTAAATATATTTCAAAGACTAAAATATACATATTTAAATTATAAATTAAATTAATTTTTAATTTCTAAATTTTGCAAAATTAATTATTAAAAACAAATTTAATCCTTTAAATTATTTAAAATTTCAAGTCTGAAATAATATCAGACGTTAAATATGTTGAAATAAATTATTTTAATCAAAGTCTAAAAATAAAAAAAAAAGGAACGTTTTTAAAATATTTTATAATTCTCTTGGTAAAAAGTTAAGAAAAAACAATTCACCTTTAAGACTACTTTTATGTTTTCTTAAACTTCGTTTTCATTTTTATAAATAAGGCTAATATTATTATCTTAGCTATTTAAAGTAAAAAAGAAAACCACATCAAATTATTTTGTTACTATATAATAAAAAAGTATGAATCATAAGAATTTGACATATGGAAGGTTGAAAATGGTGACAGAGAAATATAGTATAGAATTTTGTAGCGATCCATGTCATGTGTGATGTCTGACACATCTGTCCATTGACTCACCAACAAGCAGTTTCCACCTTCTATTCCAACTCATTCACACGTGTCCTCCTTCCAACATCACACAATCACACTGTGTTTGCCACCCAAGCCCCCATGCTCAATATAATCAAATTCACCTAATTCACTTTAACTGTTCAAGTAAAAAGTTAATACCTAGCAATAAATAAATAAAAATTTAACCCTTTTTACTAAATTTAGAATAATATATTTGTCAAATTAAACTACCTTCGATAAAACCCTTTTATATGATTCAATATTTTGTTTCCTTTTGAAATTAATGCATTATCACCTAATTTTTATTGAATTTTCTTAACTCATTACTTAATTACTTAGCAAGAAAGTCTTACAAGGAAATCCAATGAAACAATTAAAATTATTTATTAAATTTTATTTACCGTCTATATAGTTATAATAAATATAATAAATGGTTAAATATGTTTTAGATTTTTTAATTTTTAATAACATTAAAATTAATTATTTTTTAAAATTTTATACTAATTTAGTCATTTAAATGTGAAAATTTAATTTTTTTAATTAATTTTTTTAAATTTTTTTAATATTTTAGAAATGTTTCATAATAATATTTGAATTTTTTATCTAAATATAATTTTATTTTAATTTTAGCTGAAAAAATGTATTTAAAATGTTAAATAATTTTCACAAAATTTAATTAAAAAAAGTAAATCTACTTATTTTAAAATATAAAGAATTAAATTGATTTAAAATTTTAAAAAATAAACTAATTTTTATTTTTATTAAAAAATAAATATAAAAATATATTTAATTCTGAAATAAATCTTTAATACTTTTACAGTGTGGTAAAATTTTAATTTAAATTTAAAAAACGTAGAAAAATAAGTGGGGTTTGCGAGGCTGTGCGGGGACAACATGAAACAGAGGTTGCGTAGCCAGCTGAGAACCACCTAGATTTTGGTTTCTCTAGATAACTCTTTTAAGTCACCCACGCCACGCGTCACTTTCATCAACGTGTTACCATGTGCTCTCCAATTTTTTTACTCTGTACAAGCCTGATTCGTAAACAGAAAATAAAAAGTAAAATTAGAATTCACTTTATTAAAAAGTGAAAAGTAATATTAAATATTTTTGCCCTAGACATATCAACACATGATTTAATGAAAACTAAAAGTCATTTCGTGAGTTTCAATTACAATCCAAATACGTATTAATTGTTAAACTTTCAGGATTTGTAATTTTTTTTTTTAAGTAATTGTGTTGAAGATTAGATAAAAAAGAAAGATAGAGGTGTGTTTGAGTAATAAGGTATACTTTCAAATCTGTAAATTTTATCCTTTTGGAATAATTTTATTTTTAAAGTTATCGTTATTAACTAATTCTAATAAAAAAAATTACAAACTATTACCTTTTAAATTTACATCACTATTGTATTTATGTTACATATTCATTAAGCATCTTGAATTTAAAGTAGGAGGACTTTACCCATTCCCCTCTTTGCCTAAGCTTGGCGTTGGAAGATCGTGTATTGATTGTCTTAGCCTTTTGGGCCAAATTTTTAAATCAAACCCATATTGATAAAGGCTGCGGCCTATATCCAGTAAAAGACACAGAAACTTTAGCCTGGGAAATTGTTAAATACTCCTCTTAATAAGAATGCATTTTTATCTTCTTTGTATCATAATTAATTCAATTAATATTAAAACGTTACTTTCTAACTTAATGAATTGGTTTAATTACTTTTAAGTTAATGTGTACTGAATTCTTTATATGATACCGTTTAAAAAGCGTATCTTATTGCTCAAATATACTACAAATTAAAATCTTGTAATTTTAAAATTTTTATTCAAAATATTAAAAGTTAATATTTAGAATTAGAAAATTAAAATTAAGATATTAAAAATATTTTATATTTGTTACAATTTATATATATATATATATATATATATATATATATTATATAAAATAATAAATTCTTGTAACATATCTCTTTTATATATATATATATATATATATATATATATTATTTTTATAATTATTGAAAATTTTGGATATACGTAATATTTTATACTATAATTATATTATATGATTTATAATATTCTGTACTATAATTTATTACTCTTAAAATTTCATAAATTTGTATTTCTATAAAATTCATATCAAATTCTACTATACTTTTAAGATTTTATAAGTTAATATTTCTACAAAATTCATATCAAATTCTACAAGTTACGAGTCTTAAGATTTCGTAAGTTCATATTTCTATAAAATTTATATCAAATTCTACGTATTAATATGTAAACTTAAATAAATATTTACCAAACAATGTCATGTTTCACTTTATAGATAAATATATTTCTCAAATAAATGTTTCCACGTCGGTTTGCTGCATAGAAATTTCATTTTGTAAATAATACAGTCTAAGAGATATTTTGTTTTAAGAGAAAAAAGGATGAACGAGAATGGAAGTCATTTCTTTTTAAGTTCAAAAATTAACTCACATAAAATTAAAAAAGAAAAAAAAATCCCAAAAACAATATGAAAATGGGTTTGTGTGTATATTTCTTTTAGATTAAAAGAAATTAATTTTACTTTTTCCTTTCATTTTCTCCTAAGAAGATTTTATTAAAAGAACAAATCAAACATATCCTTACTTTTTAATACCACAAGATAAAAAAAACGCATATTTAAGATAGTGAAATGGGATATAAATAACGGTAAATAATCATATTAAAAATGTTTATAACTCACATCTACATTTTTCTTTTCCATAAAAGTCAACCACATAAAAAATACATAATATTTTAGTTACAAAATATTATATAAAAAAATAATAATTTCAGTTAAAAGGGTGAAGACATGAGAGGTAACAATTTAACAAGTATTATACTAAAAAAAACTAAAATATGAAATCAAACAGAATTAATTATTCATGCCAAGCTGCCTCACAACGTGTGGATTTATGTTGTTGTAACAAAAGTTAATTAAATAAAAATAAATAGAAATATATTATGCTTAGTTTTTTTGTTTTACTTCACAACCATTCATTTACATAGGGCTTGCATTGCATTGAGTTTGCATGTAACTTCTCTTCTCCATCATTTTTTTGTTCCTTCCTTCTTCCTCCTTTCTCTGCTTGCTTGCAGTTGCAGAGGTAGGAGGGGTGGTTGTGTTGTGTGGGTTAGAGGATGAAGGATTTCAATTTGGATTTTTTTGATCCAGGAACGGCAATGGAGTCCTCCTCCTCTCCCGATTACTCTCGCAGTGCTTCCTCTTCCGATGCCGATTTTGGATTCGCGTTCAACGATAGTAATTTTTCCGACAGAATCCTTCACATTGAAATCATGGATGACCTCGTTGAGGAGGCCTCACCTAATTTTGAGGGTTGCACCACAATTCTCGACTGGGCTCGCCACCGCAAAAGGAGGCGTGAGGATGTCAAGAAGGATAATGGTATATTCACTATTTTCCCCATTTCTTCTCTTTCATTTCTTCACAAACCAATTGGGGGAAAACACAACATTAAGAGATAAAAAGAAAAAATGTTTGGCGTTGATTTCGTGACCCTGGTTGATTTGGAAATTACGAATATAGTTTTCTTGTTGTTTATGTCGTTTCATCTTCTAAAATTTGAACTTTTCTTATTTGGGCTACGTTATGATGTACACGTTTAATTTATGAAAAAACAAATGCATTTTAACACCATTTTGTTTCACATTATGTTATAGGCAATGGTAAACTTGTACTACTATAACTGCAATATCAAGTTTTTAAAGAATCGATGCATTATTTATTCTGACTTGACTGAAAGAAAAATATCGTAATGAAATGCGGGATAGGGTGACTAAAATGTAAAGATAAAGTAGTTTGATTATTTTTGTAATTAAGTTGTTTTTTAATCACTGTGAAAAAATAATTAAACTTCACTTATTTGGAATTAAATGAGTAAAAAAAGTATTGTGATTCCTGTAGAAGTGGAAGCCTTTTTTTCACTCTATATTTTTTTGTTACAAGTCTATTTTTTTTTTACTTGCATAAGCCTCATGAATAAGCTTTGTATCTTGCAATAGAAGACAAGGTAACTAACTTTTTTTATTACGCACATGTATTTTTTTCCTCTATATATGTGTTAATCTTTTTTCTTGTCATTCATTACACATGTTCTCTTTCGCTTGTAGTTGTTGATCTTACTTTGCCCGACGAGCAAATTTTGAACGAGAATCAACCTGATATGGATGACTTTATATCCCCTGAAAATCAAGATGAAGAGGCAATTGCTATGGGTGAAGAGTCTTCCTCTTCAGGTATTTGAACATTAAAAAAAAAAATTCTAAAATCTAACTTTTTAATGATAGTTATTAAAATATATTGTACCATGGTTATCAAATTATTCACGACATCAATTGTACTTATTGCATGGTTTTGTCTTACGTCAAGGGGTGAATGAAACATATTAATTTATCGATTGACTATAATTATGTTATATTTTTGCAAACCGTTGGTTTTATTGTTGCTCTAAGCATTTAGATCATAGAGCAAAGTTGTCTGAGACCAAACACAACCTAAATTCAAATTTATATATTTTAAATTTTAACTAAAGAGAAAAGTATGATGGTATTCTATGGGATTTTTGTATTTCTAAATTGCAAATGATGTCGCAATTTCTGATACCATGAACAAATAAAGACTGATTTATTTTAGTGTTGAAACCAGATTCCAAGAACAAAAAAATAGAAAAAAAACTTGTTTTTTCCTTTTTCCCTTTAGAAATGAAGTTTCACTTATCCTAATGATTCTTAATATACTTCTTCCATTGTTGACTTTGTAGTTTAACGTTTTGCAGTTTTTCAACAAACAACTACAAATCTCTCTTATTATCATTAGCATACTTCCTTGGTCGCTTAGTGTTTTAATTTTTTTTAATCCGATTACATTTGTATGAATAATAATGCTCCAATATGATTGTACGACATGATTTTACTTTTTTTTTTTCATGCATTAGGTAGAATACATAATCCTCCAATGTGATTTATTCACGCTGATTTTCACAAAAATCTAAAGTTTCGATACAATTCATGATTTAAAATTTATAATTACTATGAAAAATTGGATGAACTTGTATAATGCTATTTATTCCACCCACATCTTCCGTATTATTTATTTATTGATTTCATCTGTTAATGTTTATTGAATCTTGTTTTTCTTTGGTTTGAAAGTCGAGTGTTTTCTCAAAGAAATTCTTGAATGCATAAGATAATTATGCCTCAAACAAACATATATTTGAAAACATAAATTAGTATGTACAGGAAGTCATATACTTAACAAGCAAAAACAATCACACAAAAAAATGAATTTTTTTTCTTACAATAATAAAATATATATTTCCTTGAAGTTGTGAGTTCTTCTTAATGATTTGAATTTGTTATTATTAACATAGGTGATGAACTCACAAATATCAATGATTCAAATTGGAATATGGATTGCTCTACAGTTGTGAGAGTTAGAACACTACACATCAGTTCTCCTATCTTGGCAGCTAAAAGTCCTTTCTTCTACAAGGTATAAAAACATTTTTTATAAATTAATTTTAAAAATTATGCTAAAAATATATTGAATTATGTATATTCTGCAGCTTTTCTCAAACGGAATGAAGGAATCAGAGCAGAGACATGTCACTCTGAGAATTAATGTTTCTGGTATTAATATTAATATGCATATACATATACACACACATTACTTTATTATATATATTTATCATAGTTTTTTTGTCCAATGATCACCGTATAAATGTCGAGTTTCATTTGCATATTGCAGAGGAAGCTGCTCTTATGGAACTTCTAAATTTTATGTATAGCAATACCTTGAACGTTTCTTCAGCCCTTGAAATATTAGATGTGTTGATGGCCGCTGACAAATTCGAAGTTGCTTCTTGCATGAAGTTTTGTAGTCGATTATTGCGAATTATACCCATGACACCCGAGTCTGCATTGCTTTACCTTGAGCTTCCTTCTAGTGTCTTAATGGCCGATGCAGTTCAACCATTGACCGATGCAGCAAAGCAGTATCTTGTTGATCGATACAAAGATATAACAAAGTAAGTTTTTTCCCTTTTTGTGTAACTTAATTGCATGACATAATAAACTATATCTGACGTTATATATGAACTCTTGATTTTAATCACTGATAAGTTTGATGTACGAGCAGGTATCAGGAGGAGGTTTTGAGCTTGCCTTTGGTAGGAATAGAAGCAATATTATCTAGTGATGAACTCCAGGTTGCATCAGAGGATGTTGTATATGACTTTGTGTTGAAGTGGGTTAGAACACAGTACCCAAAACTAGATGAAAGGAGAGAAGTTTTGGGTACACAACTTGCTCGTTTAATTCGTTTCCCTTACATGACCTGTAGAAAGCTTAAGAAAGTGTTAACGTGTAATGACTTCGACCAAAATGTTGCATCCAAGCTTGTTCTTGAAGCGCTTTTTTTCAAGGCAGAGGCTCCTCATCGCCAGCGGATACTAGCTGCCGAGTCTGCTTCCTACAGACTTTTTGTGGAGCGAGCATATAAGTATCGCCCTGTGAAGGTGGTGGAATTTGAACTTCCAAGACAACAATGTGTGGTTTATTTGGATCTGAAGAGGGAAGAGTGTGCGAATTTGTTCCCATCTGGGCGAGTTTATTCTCAGGCATTCCATTTGGGTGGACAAGGGTTCTTCTTATCAGCACACTGCAACATGGACCAACAAAGCTCTTTCCATTGCTTTGGTTTGTTTCTAGGAATGCAGGAAAAAGGCTCAACTAGCTTTGCGATTGATTATGAGTTTGCTGCCAGGTCAAGGCCAACAGAGGAATTTGTTAGCAAGTATAAAGGAAATTATGTATTCACAGGAGGAAAAGCTGTTGGATATAGAAACTTGTTTGCTATTCCATGGACAACATTCATGGCTGAAGATAGTTTATACTTTGTCAATGGTATTCTCCACCTTAGAGCTGAACTTACCATCAGGCATTGACATGGATTCTCATATTTGTAAATTATTTTCTTTTAGCTCCTAGCTTTTTAATCTTTTTTTCATGTTTCTCATCCTTATGCTAATTTGTTGTAATATTGGCTAATACCGAGATAATGTGTATTAGGTGATTAGTGCTACATGAGATCAAATGAATGATCAGATTTGTGTTTTTTCTTTCACCTAAGAGTTTGATTAGTTTATACAATATATTGCTTTTGGGTGGTTTCATTTTAACAAAAAAGAAAGTTAATTATGTACTTTTAAATAATTTCTTTTGCTGGATAAAGGTAAAATGACATTGAAGAAATGAAATAAATGAAAAGGGAATCAAGGGTGATAATATTATTATCTTTTAAAATATATTTTCTGATATAAATTAGTTCAAACACATATTCAGATGTAATTAAAAAAAGCGTGTATATGATGAAGAAGGCGTGGTGGAAGAGTTTGAGCAAAGTGTATTATGGAATAAATGTTAACGATATAAGAAAAGTATTTTTGGTGCGGTTCACCAGGTATCCATGGACATAAAATCCTATTCTATCTCTTGCTAGAAACGAAAGGAATGAAGTGGAAATTTGGTATTTTGTTAGGATATGGAATTGGAATCAAGTTCTCAATCAACCATTTCAGATAATCAAATAATGAATAAGTTCCAGGTATATCACCTTTTAACCTTTCCTCAGAATAATGACTTTTTCAAATGCCAAAAAACCTTGCATTGCTTTCTTTTTCGAAATTTATTAATTTGAGTACTTGTTATTTACATTTTATTCATAACAGAAAGCAATAACTAAAGAGAAAAAAAGTTTTATTTTATTCATTACATATAAAGATTTGGTATATTGTTATTGAATTACTTCTGGTGTGTTTTTTTTTTTAATTTATAAATTTATTTTGTATGAATTCTACCTATTTGACCGTATAATTTTTTTTTTACAATAGGTCTGTGTTAAAATTAAAATCTACAAAAAAAATAGCAAAAAATTTTCATACAAAATATTTAATATTTGACAACTTAATAAAATGTCTGAGATGAATGAAGTCTTATGAATTGGGCTGGACCGTGGAGTAGTTTTTGTCAGGCCTTGTATTCTACGTTCATATAAAGTAAACTATCTATAACTTTACTAATTAAAATTAATTAATATAAATTAAATAATAGAAAATGAGATGTAATCAATTAAATATTTTTAGAAGACATCATTAAACAAGTAAAAAATACTTAAAATTTACGATATTTAATTAAAATAGAGTGAGATAATAATGTAGAGAATATTGGAATAATATCGCAAAAAAAAAAAAAAAAAAAAAAAAGGGGGAAAAAAAAAAAAAAAAAAAAAAAAAAAAAAAAAAATTAGGGCGGTACACGTTTGAGTTGGAAGTGTAGATGGAGAAAGAGGAAAATGAAGCAGGGAAGCGAGGTTTGGGGAATATATAAAAAGGAAAGAATAGGGTGAGATTAAAATCAGAACACAACACCACAACACCACACGGCACTCACTTTATTTCTGTGGTGTGTTGGGAGGAGAAGGGAGGAAAGGGAAGGAACGAAATCGATAGAGAGATAAGAGAGGGGTTAGGGTTAGGGTTGGGTTTTTAGGATGCCGAAGAACAAGGGAAAGGGAGGTAAGAACAGGAAGAGGGGAAAGAACGAAGCGGACGACGAGAAGAGAGAGTTGGTGTTCAAGGAGGACGGCCAGGAGTACGCGCAGGTCCTCCGCATGCTCGGAAACGGTCGCTGTGAGGCCATGTGCATCGACGGCACCAAGCGCCTCTGCCACATCCGCGGCAAGATGCACAAGAAGGTCTGGATCGCCGCCGGTGACATCATCCTCGTCGGCCTCCGGGACTACCAGGACGACAAGGCTGACGTCATCCTCAAGTACATGCCCGACGAGGCCAGGCTCCTCAAGGCCTACGGCGAGCTCCCCGACACCACGCGCCTCAACGAGGGCATTGGCGCCGGCTTGGACGAGGAGGACGATGCCACCGCCAACGACTACATCGAGTTCGAGGACGAGGACATCGATAAAATCTAATCTCCACCGCCATCAAGTTATTGTTATCTATATAATAATATATCTCTAGAATCTGTACTTGTATTTCTATTTGCTTCCTTGCATCTCGCGTCACTTTACATCTCGGTGTTGGATTTTATTTTATCATGCGCTATTGTTCAATAACTCGGATATTTTCGACTGTCATGTCATCCCATTTTTGTTTCGTTATTATTGTGCTACTGTTGCCGCTGCTATGTATTTCATTTGCATGCTGTTTAATTAGTGCTTCGTGGATTGGATTGTTAGTGCAAAATATAATTGGAAAAAAGTTGAAGGGTTCCGTTTGTTGTTTTCCTTGACCTGCTAAAGGTTTTACTTGCTTTTTTTGCTGTGCGATCTTTGATATTCTGATGAAATGGGCGGATAAACTTAGCTTTCGTGGCCGTGACTATGGTTGCAGAGCCGCTCAATTCACGGTGGTGGATTTTTTTTAAAACCCTGTTCCTGATTATTGCTTTTCCTTGTTTTTATTTCTAATGTTCTCTGTAGTTATGGTTTTGTGTGATTGTTGTTTCAGTCACTTGCTTAGGTTTTTGGATGTCTGATAAAGAGTACAATTGAATGGTAGAAGGGATGAAATGGAATAAATTGTGTTCCATTCCATACTTCCCAATATTGAAGATTCTTAACTATTTTATCCCTTTGTATCTATCATTCAATTAGAGCCTTGGGCTCTGTTTTCATAGACTTCTTTTTGTATATGGCTTACAGATCCATTAAAGTAGAGCATATATATTATAAGTTAGATTATGGATAGTCACTCATGTAAGACTGTATATCTGTCTGTTACATTTTTCTATCTTTTGGCTTCACCTTTCTGTCAGTATGTGGGTTCCATGCCACAAGCTTATATTTTTGTTTTATAGGTTATGTGAATATTTTTTGATGTTAGAATTCTAAAAATTTCTTTACTTAGAAGGGCTCAGTACAGCATGTATCATGGCTGTGTGATGATCTGAACATGTCAAGACAATGCTTCTAACTGCATTTGTGTTTACTCCCTTGTCTTATTTTCTTCCTCATCATAGGTCTGTGCAGTACTCTTTTAATCTAGTAGTTAAACATATAGTTCTTGTTGGCAAAGCCTTATAGAATGTCTCAACACAGGTAAGGTTTGTCAGTTGGATTCTGAGTGGATCATGGAAGAAAATTTAGAATATTATTATCCTGATTGAAATCTTGTGTCAAGACTCGTAATAGGTTGATCATTTACTTTTTGAAGCTTCATCGTAAAACTAAAAGAAAACATTTTCTTATCAAAATAAAGAAGTCCCTCTGACATTATTTTTCTAAAGGTTCAGTGGTGAACTTGTGATGGGTTTTCACGAGTGGGTATTCAAAAAGCAAAGAGACGGACGCTCCGTTTTTCATCTTGAACTATATTGTTTTTCCATTTATTTATTATACATATCGTTTATCTTGTGCCTATCCATCATTCTGATTTATTTCATATTAATTTAGTTTTCGACACATAATATAGATAACCGAGTTTCACCAACACGTCGCCAAAGAAATGAGTAATTACTTAAAATTATTCTTTCCTCTGAAATTGTACATTTCACGTTAACTTGCCTACTTTTTTAGTATGACAACAATTTGCAGAAAAATAGATATTCACTTTCAAATTGAGGGTGTACACACACCCACACATAATTTTGTTATACATTCTAAACTGATTGGGTTAAAGTCTATTACTATTGAATTCAATTGTGTTATTTCTTTATTCTAGATTCTAGATTGTGTTATTGGTTTATGTTTGTCTGTGCTCAAATTTCCTAACATTGGAATTCTTATCTCTTCAAATGAAAGAGGAAGATTTTTAAATAAGGGGTTTTAAATATTAAGGGATTAAAATGGTACATGTACACACAACTAAAAGTTGACAAACAATACTAATTGCTTTTTGGCAAAAGATAAAAAAAAGTAATGTCAAAATGAATGCTGCAGCATTCTGTCTTTCTGATACTATTATAGGCAGTCGCTTGATAAATAAATCAAATTTTAATGTTCTTTAACTAAAGTGTGAATATGTTATAGCTATAAGAATTAAGTAGGAACAAACCGTATGTCTGGACACGTTAACTCCACGTAAAAATCATGTTAATTTTGTCAAAAGACGCAGGCATAAGCTACTGCTTTTTGCTTCAATATGGACGCACGTATAATCTAATCTAAGAAACGTGGAATAAAACACTCCATAAAACTAGATATAAACTACGGTTATGGACTCAACAATGATCTTCATCCCTTCAACCATGTAAAATTCCTACGATTCGATCGATAGCTGCTACAAAAATAGGTTAATTGTGGAAATAGAGTGATATGCAGTGTGCCTCATGAGAGTGCGATACCATGGCAACTACTCACACTGCGATGTTTCTGATTACAAACTTGTCTGGCAGAAGGAAATGAGGTTTTGTTAATGGTAGCTCTAGAGCGGGATTTCTGCCTCTCCATCCTTGCTTCAAGCAGTTTTTCCATCAACGTGTCATTGTCTTCCCTGAAAATACTCTCTGGATGAACCCTATCATTGCCTTCAGAAGACAAGGAACTGTTTCTAACTCCATGACTTGAATTCATTCTCTTTGTCCACAACAATGTATTACTTTCTGCTGGACCTTGTGTTGCTTCACAAACAGTAGATGTCCCAGGGGTATTAAAAAGAGCTGTGCTGTCATTTTCATCACATGACAGATTCTTCATCACACCTGCTTGCAACTCACAACACTCCTCAATGATTTCCTTCGACTGAACATGTTTCCTCATACAGTTGTGCCTTCCTTTCTTTTCTCTATCAACCTCTGCACTATTGTTGTTGTTCATTTTGGAGCCATGTTTGTCGAGTCCTCTGTCTGCACCCTTTTTCTGCTCTAAAATTTTTTCCTTTGTGGACAAGTTACTGTATCTTCTCGAGTTAACAGACCTTTTTGCATGAAGAAATGTTTCAATATCAACACCTAACTTGTCTACAATTGATGAATCTATCTCTGGGAGATCATGGCCATCTTGAACTAACCTCATTTGCTTGCGCTCATCAAGCCAAGCATCTGACAGATGCAGTATTAACCTATCATGGCTATTATCCCCTTTAACCTGAGCTTGACCCTGCTCAGAATTATCATGCACAAGAGAACGTACCTCATATTCATAATCTCTTATTCCTTTGGCAAAATCATCACACAAATTCTCTAAAAGGATCCTTGTTTTTCTCTCTTTTTCAAGATCTCTCAAAGAACCACTGAATGAAGACTTCACTTCAGAAAGCTCCCTGGCCAGCCTCCGATGCAAGCTTTCTGAATGCTTTCTTAACCTCCTTTCATCTTCTATCTCTTTCATGACAGATTGAATTACAGCTTTAATTTTATCATGCTCTTTGCCCTTCCTAACAATCTTCTCCTCAGTTCTTTGCTTTATTAAGTTCTCCATTTCATGCTTATTCAATTGTTTTTCTTGTTGTAGCTCTTTAACCTGTGCCCGAGAAAGATCTAGTTCCATCTTCAGGGCCTTCACTACTGATAGGTTTGATGCATGCTGTTCTTCAAGACACCAAATATGGTTGAGTACCTTGAGTAACTCTCTGGACGTTTTAGGGTTGCGACTTGACTCTGTAATCCAACTCTTGAAGTCTACGGACTTAATAGGATGATTATACACCTGTTTTTAGCAAATTTCATATTCCTTAAAAATGTCATAGAAAAACTAATAGAACTGCTCAGTATTTGAATGGAATAAACGCACACACTTACTTGCATTGAGCTACAGTGACAAGGAGGAGATACAGGCTGTTCAGTGCGACCATTCCTTTTAGCTGATCTATGGTGCTGAACCAGTGATGTTCCAACATGTCCTGTCAAGCGCGTAGCAGATGCTGGCTGCAATGAGGAACAAAGCAATGGTTAGCAATCTGAACATATAAAATGCCATAAATAAGAAAATGGATTGGAACAGAAGCATTTCAACAGAAACTAAAATGAAGCCGATAGAACAAACCAACAAATTCGAAAACCACATTTGGGGGAATGAAGAAAAAGTCTAAAGCCAAAGCTAAAAGTTTTCCCATTTTAGGTGAAACATAACAATGGGAAGAAATTTACCAAAGGAATATTTTGTAAAAATGTTAAAGGTAACATGACAGATGGGACACTCTACCCGCCCATTGGAACATTTCTGGAACTAAAAACAGGAGACAGCAAGAGGTGATGAAAGGAAAAGGAACAACAACAGAAGAAAAAAAAACAGAGACAGTAGTATAGAAGCAAATCATATATGAAAAACAAAACTGAAAACCTGTTTCAAGTAGGAAAAACCCATTACAGCTTAATGATGCAGAAACAAGGAAAGTATAAGGAGATGCAAGAGAAGGTGAGATAATTAGACCTCACTCACCTGGGACAAATGTTTAAGATTTGGAACCTTGAGAAGTGTGTCCCTACGGTGACGGCGAGGGTGGTTCATTTTGGGAAGTGGGGCATGTTGGTGGGGCTGAATTTGCCACAGTTTGGCGCAGAGTTTTCTGGCAGAGAGTGTTGTTGTGCTGGGAAAGTTGAGGAATTCTTCAACCCGGTTTTTGTTTTTGCTGCTTCTGTTGTTACCATTATTGTCATTCCTCTGAGAGGGAAACTCAAGTCTCCATGTGGGTGGGGGAGTTGAAGGCCCTCTTCTTTTCCCCACAACAACCCCACCTTTCAACTTTTCCGCCATTAACACTTCCCTTTTCTCACCTTTTTCTCTTCTTTCCATCTTTCTACTCCTTGCAACTCTTCAATTCAAATTGTAAGCTTCCTTTTTTATTCCTTTTTATAAAAATGAAGTTTTTTCTTCTCGTTTCTTCTTTGAAACCTGACAGTGCTGTGTCACCCTCAAAATCACCAAGCAAACTCCAACCAGAAGTAAACTGTGAGTGTAAGTTACAAAGTCTGTTTTCTCATCTCTCCCAGACATTCATCCACGTCAACACATGATTCAGACATGGGTCCACTTTCATTGGGCCCTTATCCCAACACCTTAATTTTGTCGTCCTTCTGTCTTGTCTCCTCACTAAATTATTGTCACTTCCTTTTTTTTTTCTTTCCTTTTATTCACATTTCACTCCTCGATCTTTATCACTTAAATCTAGATTATAAAAAGGAGAACAAAAACTACGCGTAAGAGTAAAAAATCATATGATTTTGTTATGCTATTGTCTAACATTTTTTATTTAACGTGAAATGCCATATCAAATTATGTCAACCTTATTTTTCTCTAAAAATGTTATTATGGCATGTATAAAAAAATCACAGCCTCCTTATGAAAGTGTTAGGGCACCATCATCATAGCTTTGAACGACAAACAAAACAAGCAAAGGGCGGAAAGAAAAAAAAGAAAAGAAAAGGCAAAAAGCCTAAATTTAAGAGGTTGAAAAAAACTTGGACCAGAAAAGAAAGGTGAAAATTTGAAATTTGTGATTTTGCTTTCTTTCATGACAAGCTAACCTAAGCTAAGCCTACAAAAATGTACTATCTATAAGACCACAAGGGCCATGAATCTGTTGAAGAATCTATATTATGCATGTAATTATGACTAAATATGTGATGAAGTGTATTAAGCATGCGGTTTATGGGATGTCGCAAATTGCAGTGTGCAGTGACGATGAATCTTTGGGCTCCATCAACAATACAAACAAAGGGGCCACAGATGAGTGTGGGACTTATTGTCCATTATGAACATTCAAGTAAGCTTGTGGTCCATCTTTCCTCCCTCTCACGCCATGTCTGGGAGTTTATTCCTGCGCTATTATTTTTCAGTTATTTGTACCTATTCCATACCAGAACTTCATTTAAAAGTAAAAAAGCAAGTTCAACTCTGTTGAATACTTTTTGGGAAAATGGAACTAAGACTTCCTTTCCCATACTTCAATAGTTGGGGTTAACCATGCATCATTAAAGGGCGTTATGACAGGTTTCATTACAATTTTAGTCCATGCACAAGTGTGCCATTGCCCTTGGGGCAAGACCTTCACTTTGCTTTTTTTGTCTTTCAATCAGACAAATATATGTTCACCTATTGGTTTATTGTGCTGCAATAGGTGTTAAATGCATTTAATTGAATTTGGTACATGACACCCAAGTCACTACTTATTGGTAAATATCAGTCTGCATATCTTTTCTATCTTTTCTGAGACCAGATATATGCATATGAGATTTTAAGTTTAACTTAATCATACAAAATTAATTTATAAGATGAATTTGTTTCTCTTTATATACTGAAATTTGACTCTGCATATCAGGTTTAAGTTGAATGGTGGTGAGTGCCGCAGCTTAATCTGCATAACTGCAGGATATATGCCTTTTTATGCTTGGGAATCAAATAACAGGCGACTTAAAACACCTTTAGATTATGCGGGGTTGTGCTTGTTTTCCAAATCCTTCGACAGTGATAAATGAATTTAGCACATAAAAAAAATAATTATACTTTGAGAAAGTATATTATTTCCACTTTAAATCTCAAAACCATTACTTTATGTAAATCAACAGCAAAATTAATGATTCAGATCAGCTAAGCCTTTAAGTTTAAATGGGCCAAATATTCTCTTCAAATGCTACTTTGGAAATAACTATTACTTTGGACTAGTACTTTCTTAATAACCAGACTTGAAAATTCTCAAAGACAGGGCTTATAAAAAAAATTGTAGAAAATTCATCCTACTTTTTGCATCGATCATGCCAAGGTAACTCGAGGTAATACAAGATGTTTGCCAAAGATCGATCTCATTACTTGACATGCTGAAAATGGTACCGAGTTTCATAATTTTAAAGTGCTTGTCACCAATGAAGTATGTAGAGGCAATCTTGACCTGCAGGCAATACATGACAAAGATTGAAGATTGGCTACCTTAATGAAAATAGACATATTACACGGACAAGTTTAGACAAACTGTATGTCCTACAAGGAACTGTTAAGTCACTTGAACAAGGACTCACTGTAAAAGCTTTACACTGACTTTGGTACAAAGCCAGTGTCATTGTTAGACCATGGTACACCCTGGCGTGTATGCCACTGTTGCAGAACCACTGAATAATACTACAACAAAATATCAAACACATTTACGTGTTTTTTCATACATAAATTTACTGTGCGAATAACTCATAACCTTGAGCTTGAAGGAGGTTAATTTGTGAATACCAAGCAGTCGCATGTTTTTCTTGTACTAAGTTACCAATGAGCACTCAGAATCAAACCTGTGGGGTCAGAAAGAAAAAGAAATTCCTCAAACAATGAAACACGCAATATTCAAATATATTGCTATCTTTTGACAGATTTAGTAGCAAAGAAATAGTAACAAAATAGGTAGTCTATTAAAAAAATACTTTGAAAAGGATTAAACATTGTCACATTCTGAATTGAAACAATGTTGGCTAACTTTTGTGTTGAATACAAAAGTTTGTTACCACATAGTCTAGCAAAATCAGTTGCAAAATTACAATCAATTTTACAAAATCTGAAATACTCACTCAAATACATGCTAAATATACTACACTAAAGGTCTGATTAAGTGCACAACAGTACAGTACAAGAATGACTGCACCTCAAAGATTGACAAATCAAATGTTCTTCTCTGCAAGCCCATTCAATTTTTCCAAATTTGCTTCTCTCCATATTGCTTTCACTTCATCTGTCCGAAACCGCTGGGTGAATGTTGAATCCTCTAGTGAAGTTGATGCACCATGAGCATATTCAAGGAGACCAGTATAAGCTATCATTGCTCCATTGTCAATGCAATACCGATCATCAGTGGCAAACAATCTTCCACCACGTTCAGAGCACATGATTCTCATCATCTCTTGCAACCGCTCATTGCAACCTACACCACCAACTATAAGAACATCTTTTGTGTCACAATGAGCCATAGCTCGCTCAGTGATCTCCACAAGCATAGCAAACAGTGTCTCCTGCAACATACTATAACACATCAACATACAGATTCATCATTCATCAATTTATATAACAGAAAAGGGTCGGCACACAAATTAAATGCACCTGCAAAGAGTAGCACAAATCTGCAGGCGTGCACTCATTATTCTTTAGCTTTTCTTCAGCAGTTGCTTCAATATAGCTCAAGATCCCACTAAAAGATACATCCATCCCTTTGACAACATAGGGCAGGTCTATAAACTTCTCTCCTTTTTTTGCAAGCTAAAGGATAACAAAACTACATAAGCCAACTAGTGATACATTCCCAAAGGTAAGACAATTCAAATAAAAAAAATAACATAAATAGTCCATACATCATACCCTTCACATTGCACAAACTATATATAAACACATTCAACCTAGATTAGATAAATTTCTCCATGTGTACTTAATAAAAAATATATATGTACTTAATATATGATCTTAAATATTCTCTCACTTAACTTTTGCAAAAGATCTAGCTGACTAAATTGACTTTAAATTGTAAGAAAAAACCCAATTCATTCTCATTTTTTTTCCTCGTAAAAGCACTCACATTCATCTTCTTCCCTTAAAGCATTTAGGGATAAGTTTATTCAAACAAGGATTTAGTAGAGTAGAACCTGCTCAATGTTATATCCGGGGCTTGGATCATTGGAAAGAGTCAAGACCCTTGCAAAGCGATCCAAGCAATTTCCCACAGCAATATCAATGGTCTCTCCAAAGATTCTATAACGCCCCTCACTGTAAGCAATGACTTGAGTGTTGCCACCACTGACATACAAGACAACAGGGTCATCAGCACCGGTTACAATCCTTCCCATCTCAATGTGTGCCACACAGTGATTAACACCAACAATTGGCTTCTTCCAAAGCTGTGAGAGCACACGAACAACAATAGCAGAGACTTGCAGAGGAGCTCCCATGCCAGGACCCTTGGTGTAGCAGAGACAGTCAATTTCCTGAGGAGTGACCTTTGCAGTTTCCAAAGCGGATTTGACAAGGGGAAGAACATGCTGGAGATGGTGTTGTGCTGTCTCTCTGGGGAGAAAGCCTTGACCAGGAGGAGTGATGTATGTGTGGCGTGGGTTTGACAGAATAGTGCCATCTAAGGTCACCACACCAACACCAATCTTGTTCGCTGAACCCTCAAACCCCAAAGCTATCATTCTCTTCATCTTCACTCTGAGATGAAAATTAAAAATGAAAAAAAAAAATCGATAATGACTATGAATAAGTTCTGTGATTACATATTCCAAGAGAAAAAGAGAGGAAAATTTAAGAGTTTTTCAGTGCAAAGTGTAGAGAAAAGATGAGAAATTGAGATGGTAGGGGAAGAAACGCATTACCTGAAGCAGTCGGCAGTTTAGGATAACTGCTCCTTAAACTTCGGAATCGAATGAGAGGGTTTATGTGTTTGTGTTTCCTTGTACGTTCTTTTTTTCCTCTTTTTCCTCGTTGGAACTAATTAGATTCTACTTGGGCTTCATTCGGCCCGACAAATTGGTGGGCTCTTGATCAAGCTTTGTCTTTTGTGTACAATTGGACTAAAGTTTTCATTTTTGGGATAAATAGGACCTATACAGAATGGTTTCTTTTTTTTCTCATTTTTTTGTTAAATTATTATTTTTATTTAAAATAACATATTTATTGAATTGCAGTAATTTCCAATATTGTGAAAGTTGTTTTAGTTTAATTGAGGAGAACAAACTTATTTTAATTGAATCTTTGGAATCATTACTGCCAGTTAGGAAAATGAAAATAGAAAGAGACGTGTAGCATGAATGTGAGTGTGCAAAGGATATAGAAGTGTCTGAAAAAAAATCATGTCCTTATAAAAAAAAAAATGAATGCATAGTATATAGCGAAAAGGGAGTGTAAATAGTAAATTTGGATTCAGGTTAAACACACCAAATAGCCGTATAACTTGAAACCCCAACTATGCCAAAAATAAGATAAAATATCGGTAGTGGAAAAAATTGAGTTTGCTTTGTATTTTACTATAAAATTTAATATTTTTTATTTTATATATATATATATGTTTTGTTGGGATTTTTGTTTAAACTTAATCTAAACTTGAACATGTTAAATAATTATGTTTTAAATATATTGTTGTGCGTGTGATTTGCGTATCTGCTGAGTTTATGAATTTTACGAACAATTTGCAAAAGATAGGATGTATTAAAGATTTAACCTGTTCAACCATTATTTTCGAAGCCTCCGGGTGTAAACTCAAATATTGAATGAAAAAAAACTATAAATAATACCCATGTAGTAAATTAAACTATTTCAATATTTTACAAACACTTTAATAAGGAACAACTATTAAAAATCTTGCATAACATTTTTTTCTTTAACAAATTAATATAATATATTTTATGCAAACGTTTACAAATATTTATTTGAAATAATTGTATTTATATATAACAAATTATAAATGATTTTTATATAAAGGTGACAAAGCAAACTCAATGAGTTAACTTAGCAAATGACTCTCATCAAATGATGACAAAGCTTATACAATCTCAAATAATTTGTAAAAATGTTTAAAGTAGTTTTACAAAATGTTTCAAGAACATTATAAAACATTATATCATGTAATAATTGATTATCATTTATATGAATGAGTTATGGATTAAACAGCACAATTGAAGAAATTTTTTTAAAAAGATTAATGGCGTGGGTGTTATTCTTAAATTGGGTGCAAACCTATTCATGCTGCGCTCAACTTGATAAGGTGGTGGCAATAGAAAATGATATTGATAAAGTAGTAAAATAGTTTCCATAAATTGGAATAGGACGTGACGCATGTGTTGTGCTACTACTAACATCTCTACCGTTGTGTGTGTATCCATCATACTCAATTCTTCTACATTATTATAACCCACTTTCATGCTCATTCTGAATGAATGCAACTCATATCTAAAAAAGCATGTTTCTTCATTCCTTTATTTAACCTTTTTATGTCACATCTTCACCAGAGAAAACCCAACTTTCTCAAAACACTCGTGGACCTCACTTATCCCTCACAACTCCTAAACCACTTTTATTTTCCCAACTTTTTTAATCTCCCAAAAAATTAATTAGTCTTGTATGGACGACACACGACACACTCAATAGCACGTAATCTTAGCCTAGCATGTCCATTGGTGAGCCAATAAGTCAAAACTTAGTTAAGGATACCTATAAAACCTTCCATAAATGTCTATTCGATATCATTAATGAGCCTCAAAGTTTAGTTAACAAACAACTCTTCCTTTTCTTCAGGGTCTACACCAAAACAAGACAAACCAACTGAATAATGTAACCCTAACCATGAAGAGATTTTAATAGCATGTCTTGAAAATTTTGACTCAGTTCAACTTTTCAAAACTACAGCAACGAAGACAGTCTAAATACTCGTTCAGAAATTGACAAAATAAAATGAATGTAATTCCATCATAGACTAAACATAAAACAGCTCTACGAGGAAATGTTATGTTGGTCCGGATTTGTGTATGCATTATACATTTCAATAAAGAATTGGAGAAGGTTGCAATTGTTATTGGAGAAAGTTCATGAATAGAAATAAAAAGAAAAAAAAGTTAAACAAATATATATATATATGGCTGTGGTATTTTCAAATGCTATTAATAATATTCCCGTATCCATGAATAAGCAGTTTTATCAGGAAGAACATTTTGCTGTATGAACTGTGAAAACACTGAAATCATAAGAAATTTGTACTTGAAGAACAATGGAAGAAAATGAGCAGAAACCTTGGACACAATTCTCAGTAGTAGCTGCTGATAGTAAGGAGAACTAGGGAGCTATTTCAAGTCTAGGCTCAAAGCAAAAGCCAGTAAAAAGCTGCAGCGGGAATCGTTTTGTGACAGGGCACTTCTGAGACCATTTCCATTGTTTATGGTTGGTGTCAAATATGAGAAGCGCCGGAGCTCCATAACTCTGAATGTATATCAGATCATCTGCACCACTGCTAGCAAAAACATCATCAAACTCTCCAAAGCCTTGGAAGAATTTGTGGGGCATTCGAGCAATTTCTTCCCAAGTCTTATCATTTAGAAGCCAAATACCAATTCCTTTTATTATATCTGGTCGATCTGCTTTGCCAATTCCTCCCACCATCACAAGTTTCTCCTTCAGATTCATCAGACGGCCACAAGTTAGAGAACATGGTACTGGAATAAAGCTCCTTGTCAAGCTACCCTGAGAAGAACGGTTAGACATGTTATAAGCAATTAGGGCATGGCGATTTTCCGGTTGGCCACCCCCAGTTGAATAAACTAGAAAGTATAGCATCCCATTGCATATAACACTCTCATCACCACCTCTCCACCCCATCAAAACTTCTGTTAAAGTGGTCACCCAGGTTGTGTTTACTGAATTGTATACATGAATTGAGATATCCCACTGGAAAAAGTTCTCAGGAACTTGTTTAGATTTTACAATTGCCACAGAATAAATGTGAGATTCCCTGTTCACCGAGATTGCCAATGCACTGTAATCAGAGAATTTCAAACCAGGAGGCTCCTCGAGCTTCTTGTAGGTCTTGGTGATTGGGTTGCAGATGCATAACTCACTTCTGCTGTCATTGTCCATGAAGCAGACCATGCCAATTGATGAAGCAATGAACCAATTTGATGTTCCAATGCATGGAAGTTCAATGCTATACCATTTACGGAAAACAGGATCAAAAGCATAACCAATTGGTTCATCAGAGCTTGTAAACATAAAGTACCATGGCTTCTGCGGTAGAACGTGTGAAAGGTTCCATAAAAACCTCTCTGAATTAACAATTTCATGCCATCTCTTGGACACACAACCAGCTCTGAAAATGCTAGCAACAGGTAGATAGGCTAGGATTCGTTCCAACAAGTCATCAGGCAAAATGACATCCAAAGAAACAGCAGTTGCATCTTTGTCACCTTCCTCACCAACTTCTAGAAATGAATCAAACTCTCCATTCTCCCTCTGTCTGTCATCATAGTGACTTATCCAAGATGTTTCTCCCGCCATAGCAGTTGGGAGGAAAGACCTGGTGAGTACAGTAAAGCACAAAAGGAAAAAGAGATGATTATTAAAGCTTCCTGAAATCAAATAAAAAAAGCACGTGGATTTTTTCATCTAAGGATATATACTAGATCATGAAAATATGCATCCTACTTAAAAATTGGACCAAGGTGAAGCACTTTATGGCTTATGGGAAAAGCCAAGCCCTTTCAGATCATCCAACCAACAACACCAGTAACGCAACATACAAAAGCAAGGTAGTTAAAATCAGGAATTTAACTTAAATTGAGAAGGCAGGTAAAATTCCCAAAATGATTTCTAGGATTTTACAAAATTCATAATGCATATTTATAATCCATATTACATAAATGCCAGGCATCATATTCTATAGTTATACCCATAATATAATAAAAAACAGTCCACAATTCCAAAACACAAGTAAACAACGCATCACATGGCATAAGCTTAAACACCAAAAGCAATTCTCTAATTCTAGAATCTAGACGTCTTATCTAAGTTATGTCACATTGTAATCATAAGGATCCACCACTTGATCCTCGTCTTTAACACCCCCTGCACTTCTAAATTGAGAACAAGGTAACAGAATGAATGGTTAGAATGTGGCTGTGTTGCTAGGAATTTAACTAAAAAGAACTGGGAAGAGAGGATTGGCACTTTTGGGATTGAAATTGAGATTTTAAAACGAATTTCACTGAGATTGAATTGCTGACAGGGATGAAAATCATGACGCAGTGGAATTCTACAATAGAATCTGCATTTAAACTGCAATGCAAAGAACATCATAAGAAAAATAGAAAATCAATAAAATTTTGCCTTCCCAGACCAAGTAATCAAAGGATCCTGGAAACACAAGAAGGAAGGGCAGAAGATGATGGCAGCAAGAGGATTCATTTCCTTTTAATAAATCAAGTACTGCCAAAGGAGAGGAGCAGTTGAAGGGACAGATGGCCATCAACTATCCTCCTTTTCTGTAATTTAGAAATTCACATGGTAAAGATGTACATCAGTTACTACAGTAGAAAAATCTGGTACCGTTTTTACATGCTACGACGCAAGAACTTACAACAGAAGATTATGACTAAATACAAATCATGATATGAAATCCCAAACTAGGAAAACTACTTCAATTTATTTCATCTTTGAAAAAATTATTGTGAATAAATTGAATAAAAATAGTTGTTAGCTGCAATCTACATAAGCAAACATAGCAGGGTAAAGCAAAGCAAAATACAGGATGAAATGGGAGAAATTAGAAACATATAACAAGTTTAAAAAAACCTAACTTCAGATATGCTACTATGTTCAGCTCCCGGAAAAAAATAAATTACACTCAAAATCCCCATGCTTCCAGATTATATCAGACATTACTATGGAATCAAATTAACAACATGCTTGATACAAAGGAGAAATTCTATCAAACATAAAAATACCAAAGTTTCAACCAATGTAATGAATCCTCAAAACCGAAATACCTCAGAAGCTGAACAAGCATTTATCAGAAAAAGAAAACGTTGGTAAAGCCAACATTTTTAACAGCAACTCCGCCAACGACAGCCCGTTGATCGAAAAACAAAATCTTTTCTCCACAAAATCAACATTGAATACAAAACAACTCTCCGTAACCATCAAGCCCTAAGAAGGGGTTGTTGGGAAGACGAAAACTAATAAAGAACAAGGGTTGGGATGGAAATCAAATGGTGAAAATACCCATAAAAGATAACCAGAGAACCCGCCTCGATCCTGACAAAACTGACAATAAAAGATAACCTGAGCTGATATCAAATTATTGAAACACAGACAGATCAACAAAGACAGAGATACATCAAGAGAAGATAACAAAAATCAGTTTTTTTTTTTCATTTTTCTTTAAACAAGAGCAAAAAAGATAACATTTTTAGAATTAGTAGCCGAAACCCGTTACCTGGTTTGAAATAGTCGAACAGTGTGAGTGGGTGTGAGAGGTTGAATGAGGCACACCACACCACACTACACTACAGCAGCGGGTTTATGGGGAAGAGGAAAAAATGGAGAAAAAGAAAGAAAAAATGTTGGCGCAATTGAAGGGATTGAGTAAGAGATGAGGGTGAGTTTTCCTTCAAATGGAAGAACAGAGAAATGGGTTGCTCCAGATTTAGTTGATAAACAAGGCCAAGCAACACCCAACACATTGAACCCAAGACACACAACACAACACAGCACTCGAGAGAGAAAGAGAAAGAGAAAGAGAAAAAAGAGAAGTGTTTTATTTATTTATATTTTATGTTTGCGTTCTTTTTGGTTTCTTTTTTGATACGACAAAAACGACAGGCAGGTAATGAAGTGAGGAAGAGGTTTCTCTATATACTCTATGCACTATAGGAATAGGAATAGGATTGCTGCTTGCTTTTCTTTTCTGCAGAGAGAGAAGCGCGTCACGGCGCGTGTCTCTCCTTTTAATGCTTCCATTACACAATGGTTGAAGGGTTGAGTTGAGGGGTTCGGTAATTAATATCCCATTATTGTTATTTATTTTAATTTGGTCAATTAAATTGATAAAGTACTGCTGCTGTATGATGTGTTTTTCTATTTAGTTGATTTTTAAAACCGAACAGGTTGAAGAGGAATCGTTGTCGTAATTTGATTTTTTTTTAATTTGATATTAATTAACTAATGTCTCTAAGGATTGCTCTTACAAGTTACATGCTACTTAAACATAATTAACAATTTAAACTTAATTTTGAAATATTTATGATGTTACTTACAAATCTATTGTATGTTTTCATCTTACAAATAAGGAAATACAAAAGTTTTAGTTTTAAATTACGGTTTTCTTTTTGTTTTAATGTTAATATTTTACACGTGACGATGAACTCGCGTAACTGTTCCGATTTTACCATCTACTATTTAGGTTTCTAGTTTTTGACATTAATATCCCTTTCTCTCTTTACATTTTTAACTTTATCATCAATTCTGGTAAGAATATATTAAAAATATCTGAATTTCCGTAATTGAACCACTGCAAAAACTCACCATTTATAAAATCCAGTTTCGAACTTATTTTCCCTTTAAAATAAGGATGAAATTTTTTTCAAAGATATTTGATGATGGACTCAGAACCACAATTATTCCTCGTCCAACGAATAATAAAAATATATACCAGTTTCGTATATATATATTTGGAACTAACACAAGTTGACCAAGGAAACATATTTAAAATGTAGAAAATTAAAAAAGTGAGAGTCATAAAGGTAATGAAACAAAACTAATAAATAGATTTATTTTCTATATATATATATATATATATATATATATATATATTATTTTAACGGTTACTTTTATAGATAAATGTTATTTTTCTAAATAAGTAAATGTTTTTTAATTAAATATTTATTATTTATCTTCTTTCTCTTACCTAATAATTACAGCATGTCTAAAATAAGTAAATAAATCATAATTAAAATATTTTGTAGTCTTAAGATATGTATTATTTTTTAGAAATATTGCTGTTTATGAGATTCAGAAAAGAAAAAAAAAAACAGATTATTAGTTGAACTCAGTTTGATGAATTATTGTATTTTGAAAAAGAAAAGTATACTATTTTGTTTCATCTTGGATGTAATAAGGATCTATTATTTCTAAGAACAGCATTTGGTTTATTTTAGCCTAAACTTTTTCTAATATTTTTCATTAATAACTTTTATTTTGTATTATTACTATTTGTTATGAAAATGATTATAGAGTAAAGTGTTGGATAATGGTCACCTTCACCCCCTATGTACGCACCCAACATGTGGCATCATAGTTTATATTTTGAGTTGAGTCATTCAAGTTATTCCATTTTAATTAATACTTTCATTTTTTTTCTAAACCAAGCTTTCAATTTAACCATTTAAATTAACTCAGCTTGTTCGGTTGGTGGTCTGGTATGTTTCTTCTGGTCATTTTACTTCATCATTTTATTAAAGAAATTAACATAATAATAAAAAGTAAGAAAAATTAAAGTTTTCATAATAAAATATGAAATAAGGTAACTAATTTAGTAGCTTGACTAAATTATTGGAGGATTAAATTATTGAACCCTAGTTTGATGTCAGAAATGGGATAAAGCTAAAAAAAAATGAAAGGGTTGAAGATTAGTTTTGTTTGTTTGTTTTAATTTTGTTGGAAGCATGAAGTCATATTCAAGTTGCCATATGTATAGGTTGTTCCATACTACACTCTTCACTCTTTTCTCTCAATCTGAGAGATATGCTTTGCCAACTTCCACACATTTCCTTAAATTCCACTATCACCCTTTTCTTTTCTTTTTTCTTTATTTTCCAACTTCATTTTTATTGCCCTTTTTAGTTTTAAGACCTTAAATAAGGGTGTGGGCTTGGATTATGGTCTTTGGGGCCTCTATCTCATCTTTAACTTTCTTTCCAAACCACTCCTCTAATTTATTATATTTTCTCAAAGTTCCCATAGCTTGAAATTGAGTACAAGCATTGGGCACATAGGTAATGTAATATTGGCTCTTGTCCTCTTTATAAATTATAAATGGATACGTAACAAATTTGCTTAAATTATAAGATTATATATTCAATTTAAATCCGTGGATAACTATGTTTACAGGTACATTTTTTTTTTGTTATCATTATTGTATTTTTCATAGGAAACAGTTTTACTTAAACAATATTAATTAAGTATGAATGAACAAAAGTTTCTCCATATGGTTAAACCTAATATTAGTGGTTAAACGTAAAATCAGTGGTTGACTAGAAAATTGAGACCGAACAATCTATATCATTGTACTTGGTGATTTAATTACATGTTTTGGCGTTTTTCTTGACACTTGTATAGTTATTTGGTGAATTATGAAAATCAACTTAAATTATCTATTTAAATAAACATGAGATCTATCTTACATTAAAATTATCATAGTTTTACACTGTACATTTTAGAATTGTTGAATTGAATATTTATTATTGGATAAAAATTATAGCTATATAATATTTTCTACTTCAAAAAATAGTTGTCTATACGTCATAATTCAATTATAACTTCCGTTTCAGAAAAAAAAAATTAAAAACTTAAGCCGGGTTTAAAACATGTTTATTTCAATGGGAAAAAAAAAAGTTAAGTAATGTTTAAAACATGTTTCTGTAAATTTACTAAATAATATCCACGCGCAATGAAACTTGTGCAGCAACAATCATTCATATTAGAACATTCTCCTCATTTTCCCGATTTTGTACATATGCAAACTCAAGTCAACTAGTCAACTGAAAAAAAAAAGTTTATAACAGAAAATTAAATTAACAATTATTATACAAAGAAATTGGGTGAACATTGTTAATTTTCCGTTACAAATGTCAACCAAACAACAACAAAAATCTGCAGTTAGTCATCAATCAATAATGATGGATATGAGTATTGTATTATATTATATTAGGTTAAAGCTCACACTTTAGTTATTTTTGCTTAAAAAATATATGCAATGAAAGGAAGAAAAGGTGAAGAATTTGTGAAAAAGGGTGTTTATAGTGGCAGCACCACTATAGCTGAAGGTTCTTCTAGGCCAAGCCACCTTGCACACACTAAATAAGGTTTCACTTCTAATATTTTATTCAAAACCTTTTCTTCAATATCTCATTTAAACTTGTCATTCATTCATTTGTTCTCTTAGATTTATCAATTTCTCAAGCAAGACCTACCAAACATAGAGACCATGGCCAAACATTGAAAATGATGTTTCCTGTTTTAGGTTAATGTCACTATAACTCATGCAATTACATATTCATGCACTTCATCATTTTGCTCCATAACATTTTCAACCCACCACTTATTTACTTACTTCTCTGCTTTGTCCCTTTCACCCATATTCCTAAGATTTAAAACTCACACTTGCCCACACACATCTTTGTCCACACGATGTGGTACTGGATTTCATTTCTAGAGAGTATGACTATAAATAAATTATTAGAAAAAAACAGAATTAAACATGAATACAATGGAATAAAGGGACTGTAAGAAAAAGCAGAGTTACGGAGGCCAATGTGAATATAAACGGACGGTAAGAAAAATACAACAATTTTTTTTTTTTAACAATGTTTCTCTTTATTTTTTCACTGCAACTAAAACAATTAAAAAAATATTCATAAGAAAACTACAAAAAGATTAAAGGACAAAAGTAGTACTCAGACCTTGTTTCTAGCTCCTCCCTCCAAGTTGATGTCTTAAGATCAGACAAAACGTTAGGACTGTAATTTGGTGGGTGCATTAGCGTTGTCTGCACAGTTAAGACAAAAAGTTGTTTAATTTAGGTCAATGATATGAAAAGAATTTGCATCTGTTAGGTTTGTTTTTAGTGTAAAAAACATTAAATTTTATGGTCATTAAAAATAATATTTTTAACACGGGTTAAAACAAAAATTAAACTTTCCACGTTAAGAATATTTAGGATCATTTAACTTTAAAAGTACTATTTTTTAGACGATGAATACAAAAAAAAAAAAAAAAATCTTCTTAGAACTAGGGTAGGAACATTCTGAATATATTCAAAATAAATAAAAATAATAAATATCACATTTATTTATTTATTATTAAGATGTTAAATCTAATTTCGATTAGTTGTTTAGATCCATTTCTAATTATTATAAGAGAGCATTTTTATTTAACTTTGTAGTTTGACGTATAAAGTTAAATAGACTAAGTGTTTGACTAGGTGATTAAACTTATTTTTCGATTATTATAAGAGAACATTTTTATTTAATTTTATAGATAACAAACTAAGATTAAGGTTCAATTTTGATTTTATTTTCTGAATTTTGTCTAACATTAATATACATTTAAAAAGTGAATTATGATATCGCTTTAAGACCTTTAAACTATTGTTAATTGTATAAGTTTCTTTGTGCAAATGGAACATTATTTAGAAAAAGAAATAGATGGTTGTTTACTCTCCACAAAGAATTTAAGAAAAAAAAGCAAGAAAATAAAGAAAAAGCATGTAGGAACATAGATTTCAGGAATATAGATTTTAGGTAAACATAGGATATATAGTCAACGTTACACAAAATATGAAAAAAATTGTTAAAGTACACGTATAATCAGTATTCATAATTAATTATAGTGGGTCTTAATTACTTACGGATGTTTTATTTTTTTCTATTTTTATGCTACAATAATACTAAATAATTAACAAATAATATAAAATTAAAGTATGACTAAAAAAAATATTTAATTTTAAACTTGTTTTCACTCTTTTACTTTGTTTAAACAACTTCACTTATTCCTTCTTCTTTTTTTATATTTTATTTCATTTTCCATACACTTTTTCAAACAAAAATATAAGAGACAATTTTTAGTGTGTGAATAAATAAAAAAAAAACCCAACTTGGAAAAGTTAAATTATTTAAACGCATACTTATCATAATTATATATGCAAAAATATAAGAGTAAGATAATATTATTTAAATTTAATATAAAAATCTTAGTTATCATATTAAATTTTCCGTAACACAATTATATCACGTAAGATATTCGTTATAAAAATTCACATAAATTGAAACAATTTAAACCTCACTGGTAACTTTCGAATTATTAAAAATTAACATGCAATTAAGGAATGAAAATTATCCGTGGTCATGATAGTTCATAAATAATTAAGATAATTCTTTGAATATATTCGGTATATGAATCTCCATCAACTTTTAAGCTAAAATAAATTTGAATCTAAGTGATTTAAAAGTTAAAAACTTAAATGTCTCTTATAATTGGTGGCTTCATTACTCATACTTAAATTTACTTAAATTATAACGAACAATTAAAAGATTCTCATTATTATAAAATTTACTTAAATTTCACAACCATCGTACAAATACCAAGGGTTTTAAATCACCCACAAAAAAGTTAATTATCCACAAAATTACATTTTTACATTCAGGTAGATAGATATTCAATCACCAATCCATATGAATTTAAGATTTAAAGAAAGAAATTGGAAAAAAAAAACTTAAATTTCGACACCTGGGGATTTATCGAAGTCTTGAAAAAGAAACAATGAAACAAAGAATACCCAAAACTAAATCATCACTCTCAAAAAATAAAAATCTACCCATAAGAAAACAGCATACAATCAATTTAAAACTAAAACACCATATAAACTCATATATTACAACAACCGCGACATGCGTGTTGAAGGATAAGAGAGAGAAAAGTTACTCAAGATATTCCACAAGTTATGCTAAATAAAACTCTGAAAACAGGAAAGAAGGAAGTAACGAGTGAATTTCAATAATATAGTCGTTATAAAACGTTAACAGTCATTTAATTATAAAACAGAAGTTACAATAAGTTTTTTGAATTTAACAACAACAAATTTAGAAGTCAAAAATATTTCAAAATAGTCAATAGTATACACTAATAATACATACTCATTAGTATATGTAAGTTACCAAATTTTTTCATCAGTTGAGTACTTTACCTTTCTTTCGGGTTAGAAAAATAAATTCTAAAAAGATTACATCTTGATGAACTTAATTGGAATGTTCAATTAAAATTATTTAGACATAAAACTTATAATTATTTTTGAAAATTATTTAGGATTGATTGTAACGAAGTTACTATATCTCGTACGGGTTACATTATTAGTTTTCAAAAGGTGTTTTGAACGCATTACTAAGGAAAACCTACAATGAAGTTCTCAAAGTGAATTGGCATACGTCAAGATTTTCGTTTCTTCCAAAAGTAGGCACAATTTTTTTTTAATGAAATTCATTAGATACCGTCATACATAATTAGAATGTGATTAACTTAATTCTTACCACACATTTGTATTAAAACGTATATTTTTATTGAAAAGATGAAAATGGTTAAGACGTTCGTTGACCTTTAATTTGTACTTGTTCAGTACTCGTTTCTTGGAAGGATAAGCAATTGATTTCAGAACTTTAATTGACCATTCCAACCGTGATTTTAAACTTCTTACATAAAAAAATAGAAACTAAGAAAGGAATAAAGAATATCCTTTTTCCTTGGGAATTTTACGTAATTTTGAAATTTGGAATTGACAAGAAAGTATAGGATCCTACCAACAAGGGAGTTGGATACGAGAAATGAGAATGGGGAAAGAAGAAAAGAGAAAAGAAGAGAAAGAAAAGAAAGCAGAGTGGAGTTCTTGGTTGGATTACCTTTCTGGAGTGTTATTGGTTGGACTGAATTGTTCGTCAACACTCCCTTGACTAACCAAACAGCACAAGAATCCCGAAGCCGACAATGTCAACCCTTTATTTCCCGTCAATTCCCTCACTCCGTTCCAATCCCTCAACGTAACCGTTCTCGGCGACGAAGAAGACGACGCCGTCGATGACTCCCCTTCCCCCTCCTCCGTGCAAGAATTCTCGCAAGATTCGCTCGACAACGCTTCCTCTTCCTTCGATTTATCCTCCGCCGTCTTTCTCGGCCGCTGCTGTATGTTCTCTCCCATCAGGTCGCGGTACCCTATCGCCGAAATCTTCTCCAACGCGGGGAAGCCGGACCCGTCCATCACCATGGCGCCAATGTTCATCACGCCATGGAACCTCCCCGACGGCCGCCGGAGCTGGAAGGCGCTGAAGCACGGGGTCGACATGTCGACGTCGCGGGAGAGAATGTTGCTGATGAGGAACCGCAGGGTGCCGACGAGGTGGTCGCGGAAGGTGCCGACGGCGTAGATGGCAATGCAGATACTGGAGGTGTCGCCGGCGAGAAACTCCGGCGATACGCGGAAGAGGAACTTGTCGTTCCAGGTAGGGTTGTGGCCACCGAGCTTGTCAACGCGTGTTCTGAGTTTCGTGTCGGGGTGGATCCACGTGACGGCGTAGGTTTGGAGACTTCGCCGAGGAGACGAAGGCGGCTTCAAGCCCTGCGCGGAGATCAAGTTGATCTCCAATACTTGATGCGTCTTCGCCGGCGTCGGCATTCCTCTCTCTTTCTCTGTAGAACCTTCCTTACCACAACATCTCTATTCTTTCTTGGGACTTGGGAACGGTCGTGATGAGCCAAGAAAGAACAAACGGTTGTGATTCCGGCGGAAAGAGACGCCTAATGGGTTTTTCTGAGAGGGAAAGGTAAAACCCGTTGGTTATAATTGGGTTTTGTTTTTTGTAGTCGTTATTGGTTAGGGTAAAAAACGTAAATATTGGCTTAACTGGAGTGGCGTTAGGGTGAGGTTGTAACTTGTAAGTGAAAGCCGCGCGTCATTGCTAGCCAGTTAATAACTAAGCTCTAACTATAAGAAAGCCTCCCCATAATACAGTTATTATGGATTTTTTATTTTATTTTAATAAAATATTATTATTTTCTCTTTTGCGCTTTAGGTACTTTTTCTTCTTATAAAAAAATAATAAATTTAGTTGTAAGTTAACAATCATTTTTAAGGAATTAATTTACAACTGTATACTTTGATCCACTACTGCATTTTTCAATTTTTTTGTCCTATTTGTTCAAAAATCATAATTAAAATTTTCAATGTGATATTTTTAACGCATGAACATAAAGAGTCGTGTAATATTAGATAATATAATTTTAAATATGGGGTTCATATTATATTGCTTAACAATACAATAACACATGAAATGTGTGCATCCCTAACACAGCTAAGATTAGTTTCCATTATTTTTTTTATCTCCATCACTTTCTTACTTTTACTTTTGTAAAAAATAATTCCGACGATTGCAATTGGTTAATTTTATGACGATTTTTGTTATTTCTTTTAAAATATTCATACATTTGGTCTTTATGAACAATTCTTACATTTTTCTGTTAATACACGTAAAGTAATCTTTTGTTTTTTGTTTTATGTTCTAATGTACAAATTGTATGGTAAAAACTAAAATATATTAAAAAATGTACATGTAATCACTGAAGGTTGTGTAAGTATATGAAATTAATAAAAACTTTTTTAGTTAAGAGCAACACAAAAATAAGTAAAAATTTGCTTATTATACTTAATTTGTCTATCCTAACAGCGAACTGTTAAATTGATTTGATCACGTTCCGTTACAATTGTTTTTCATTTTCATTTCATCTTATTTCTTTCAATAGATCCAAAATAGTTAAAAAGATTCATAAATGTAGACAATATGAAGAGTGGAGAGGCTTACCATGTTTAATCGATGATGATAATGCATTAACATTTTTTTTTTCAAAGTAAATAATCTCTTGCTAAACGAAAGTCTTATCATATTTAATCAAAATTCACACTTGCTTTGACAATCCTTCCAACTCTTGTAAGCCCTATTTCTAGGAAGAATTTTGGGTCTCTTATTCTAAGTGTATTTAATATATTAACTTCCAAAACACTTTATAGTCAATTTTTTTTTTTTATACTTCTTGTATCTTTTAAACTCGTTCTTAGGGAGAAGGAAGTAGTGACGAAAATAGTTAAACCCGTTTTTTCATTTGTCCTACTGAATAGCACGATATGCTACAATTTTAAAAACATGTAACTTTAAGACAGACTTAATAATATAAAACATATCAATTTAATTACATAAATAATATAATTTTAAAATATACATAAAAATCAACATCACCTGTATGATAGAGCAGAAAACTGTAATAATCAAATCAAAACCTGTTAGAGACAATAACTGGTTATTTTCTCCCAAGCTAACGCATGTTAAGAATTCTACTTTTGTTTTCCTTTTTTTTATGTGACATTATACATTTGTTTTCGAATCTTGTAAGTTATTCTTCTTTCTACATTATTGTCTTCTAAACCAACAAACCTACTTAAATATAATTATTACAATGTGCGACTCACGGATTACATTCTTTTTATCGTAATGCACATTGTGGTTATAGAAAGATGAATGATGAATGATAAGAATTTCGTTAAATAATTTTTTTCCTCTAAAATACTTAAAGTTGATTTTTTGTTTTTATTTTTATTTTTTTTATCCAATTTGAGTGCGTATAATTTTCATGCACTGGCTTTTCCAGATTTTAATAGAACACTTTTAAAATTAAGAAGATCTAAAACGAACAAAAAAAATTTAGGATGAAAAACTATATCTTAAAGTTTTTAGAAGGATGACAAGTATATTTATGTTATTGTGTGAGAATTTTCTGGTAACAAAAGAAGGGTGCATAATATCAAACGCTCTTTTTCCTTTTTATCATACTTTAATTTCTTTTATTTTCCTATTATCTTCTTATTTTCTTTTCTAATTTCAAAAAGCGTTGTAAAAAACAATAAAGTAGCATTATTAAAGAGGAGTAGATAGATTACAATGCAACTAAATATTATACTATGAAACATTTTTTTTTTCGTAAATGAATTACAACAATTAAATATTATATAAATACAGAATATGAAAACAGGGTAAGAGTCTGAATAAAGAATCCCCACATACCCAAATAAAGAACATAATTATAAATGTAATGCCAGTGCTTTACAAATCAAGAAATTGTTTGATATAAAACTAAGAATTGTTGATATATATGAAGAAATGCTATTAAAATGAACAGATTCGATTTAAAACGAGATTTAGACAAACAAACATTACTTTAACTTGTTTTGCCCATGATGTTTGTCTTCAGTCACGTCGTGGCACTTGCCGACACATCGTTTGAGATAACGACGCTGACCCAGCTCACTGTTCATTTCCTTTTATATATCTATATACTGTTAAAACAACAATTAATTTGAAAAAAAATGCATAAATACAATAAAAGACATAAATTAAGTCCAAGACGTAAAATTGATTATGGATTTGTATGCAATGATTGCGCAACTGCATGGTACGTGACGTGTAATAAAACATTTATGGAGGCTCTATAAATAGGTTCCTAACTTGATCGATGCACATCAAGCTAAAACTGCAATGGGCAATAAAACACAAAAAGTTCCAATTCTCTTTCTCTTGAATTTTCTTGCATTGGTTTTCAGAACCAATGCAGGAGGAGACACGGTGATTTACTGGGGCCAGAACGAGACAGAGGGTTCATTAACCGAAACATGCAACTCTGGACTGTACAACATTGTGAACATAGCGTTTCTTGCAAGATTTGGCGGCGGGCGTAAACCCGAAATCAACCTTGCAGGTCACTGCGACCCTGCATCAAACGGTTGTAAATTTTTGAGCACAGACATAAAGAATTGCCAGAAGAGAGGCATCAAGGTGATCCTCTCAATCGGGGGTGGTGAGCCAGGGTACTCCTTGTCATCCGCCGGAGATGCTACAAACGTGGCAGATTTCATATGGAACAACTTCTTGGGAGGGGAATCTAGGAGAAGACCACTGGGTGATGCAGTGTTGGATGGTGTAGATTTCGACATTGAAGTTGGTGGTGGTGAAGCCTTCTACGCGGTGCTTGCAAGGAGACTCTCTCGGCACAGCAGAGGAGGGGGAAGAAAAGTGTACCTAACAGCAGCACCACAGTGTCCCTTCCCTGATGAACACCAGAATGGAGCACTGTCAACAGGGCTATTTGACTTTGTTTGGGTTCAGTTTTACAACAACGATTGTCAGTTTGACTCCGGTGACCCCAGCAAGTTCCAGAATTCGTGGAAGCAGTGGGTGTCGTCCATTAAGGCTAGGAAAATTTATTTGGGTCTTCCTGCATCTCCATCAGCAGCTGGTAGCGGCTTTGTGCCGACACAAACTGTGATAAGGGAAGTGTTGCCTTTTGTCAAAAGATCGCGCAAGTATGGTGGAGTAATGCTTTGGGATCGCTCCGCTGATAAGCAAACCGGATTTTCCAGAACCATCAAGGGCAGTGTTTGAGGTTTGCACAAAAACCAAGTTTGAAGTTTAGCTCCTTCACTTGTGTTGTTGAATTCTGTTTCCTCGTAAAAGTGAATAAAAAACGATCCAAATAAAGGGGCAAGTGTGTATGTATTACATAGATTAAGGACGTAGAAGGTCTTCATGATGCTTGAAAGAGTTGTTGATTCAATTTGAAACCATGCATGTAATGTTGTCTAGTCTATAAAATGATGTTGATACGCAATTTGTGTTGTAATTGCGTATAATCTTTCTGTAGATATGTTAAGCAACAAAAAGCGTTTGTAGTCCAACGGTTAGGATAATTGCCTTCCAAGCAATAGACCCGGGTTCGACTCCCGGCAAACGCAAGTGTTTTTGTTTTTGTTGGATAATCGAATTTTTTTTGTGATGGCTCTTTTGCTAATAAGTAATAACAAAACGCAGACAAGAAAATACGGCTACTGTGATACATTGTCATTATTCAGAGACTATAACCGGAAAACATAGATTAAGGTAATTCTGTTTATTAGTAGATGCAGGGTGAAAGAAGAGAATTAAGCATTTGGGTATATCAAAGTTGTTTTCTTAACTCTCTTTTATCTGAAAAAGAAAGAAAATGACATAGTTTGTCATGAGAGGTATCATAACACAGAACCGGTCTTCAACTTAGGTGCCTTTTGCTTGATAAGGAGAGTAGATAGCACACTTTTACTGCGACTGTGAACTTTGGCAGCCTCACGTCCTTTTCGATCGTCAAAGGATCCAAATTTTGTCAATGGTTTGGAACCCTTCAATGCATCCTGCACACACAGAATCATCACTAACTTTGCTGAAGTTATGCCACAAAAGCACGAAGAAAAAATCATCCTTCAACTAGTTAGTTAGCTGGGATATATTCTCCACAATTTCTGGTGCATTGGTTGATGGAATATCTAATGCTATGTAGAAGTCAAACAAAGATTTTTCCACAGTGGCTGTGAAAACAACCCCACAAAATTGAAGGAGAAGGGAAAAAGCCTAATTCAATCAAGTGGTGTGGATCTATAGCAGAAGTTTCCTTTTTCCTTTGGAATAAATTATGCATGCTATATTGAAACCAATTTAATATTTGAATCAATCAAAGACTTATTTTGGCTTGCATCCATTCACACTTTAAGTATATTCTATTGTACAAGGACTACATATTCATCAGAAGTAACTAAATAAGATCAAATAGATAAGGCAAATATAGGATCAAATGCCCAATGGGCAGATCAAAACTATTTGCTTTTTAAATCAAAGATTACAGTTGATACTAGCTTGGCTGGGAATTTGCGATTTCAAAAGATTTTTACTGGATCAACATTCTGCTGAAATTTTTAAATTCAATGGACTCTTGAAGATGAACTTCTGTAATGGATCTCAGCATGATGAACAAAATGGAACATGAACATTCATCTTTTAAATAGTATTGTTCTGTAAAAAATTATTGAGTAAGTTACTGGTGCAACGAACTCCAAAATGAAGCTGCTAGCAAAATTATCAATGACCCTTCCCCTTAGTACATTAGTTTTTTTATGTATCAAAATCACCAACGAGAACAGTCAAATACCCTCATATATCATCAATTAGAAGCATTATTCTGTTCTAGAAAAGGAACTTCTATCTGAATCTTTATTCAAGTGCAAAATCCAAACTACGCTCCCCTGACAGATTATGTCAAAGATATTGCCTAGAAATATTAAACAAAGATAAACAGTTTTCCAAACACACGAAATCAAATAAGAGCAGATAAGTCAATTATAATCAAATCCCATTTGACTATTCCATCAAATATGGCACCACACTACCATGCATTTGAACTTCCTGATGAAAACAAAGTTACCTCGTCTGTGACACCAAAAGTTTGGGTGGCAGCTCTAGATGTAAGAGTTCCATTTGTTAAGTGGAGTTGTGCTGCTGAGGGTTTCATCCATGCACGCTCTTCATTATCTACAGTGACAAGCTAATGTATTTAAACAGGGAAAACATAACCAATGCTTGCTTAGTGTAACTGAATCATGTGCTACAAAGGATACAACTATTCAGCATACCTAGAAGGTGGAAAACTCCAGAGGTCTTGGCAGAAAATTTGGAGTCCTTGGGGCTGCAAAAATGGATGTGTTAAAATAGTGAAAAAGCACTCATTGATGGAGTGAATAGCAAATAAAGCAACGAGCCTACACAGGCCAAAATTGTAAGCTTACTTTTTTGAAGTGCGGGAAGTCGTTTTTTTTAAGGTAGACTTAGTTTCTGATGCTAAATGCCAAGAAAGAGTTTTTGAAATAGGGGTACCTAGGTACAATCATAATACATATTCAGTTGAAGGAGAAAAGGAGAAAGGTGGAGAACATACATCAAAGCCAAAAGCTCCAGAAGGGACATTTTCACAGACCTGAAGAAGGAAGACGATTTCTGGTTCGATATAGATTTTGTCTTGCATTAATCTGTCTGTGTGAGCTGAAATGTACCTTTTTATTCACAGAATCTAGCTTGCGTTGTTAAGAAGAAAACAAGAATCATAAGTAAACGAAAATCTGTAGAGTGAATGGTTAATTCTGAAGAAAAAAACAGTTAGGCCTACTTGGCAAAATGTAATGCTTATGATGTCTGGGAACGAAAGCTAACAACTGCTGCTGCCGAAGGCCCTCTCTGTCAGTGTAAACATGACATGTAAGAAGTTTCTGCATTTTTGCATATATCTCACTTCAAATCCACTAGAAATTTATTTATTTCGAAATGATATGTAAAAAAATATTTCTAATTACCTGATTCAACATAGAGACCTTCAAGTCCATGGTTGATACGTCCAAGGTTTGCTGCTCAAGAAGGTCGGTTAACTTGTAAGCAACAGTTCCCAGATGATCAACAGCATTAACAAGAGCTCTTACAGCATAATCTTTGAGGTTGTCAAGTACCCTATTGCAGAAATAAAACAAAACGGAGTTTGTTTGGGTAAATCCATGCAGTTCGAATACAGAAGAACAATTAGCTGACAGACACAACCACACATTTTAAGAATCATTACAACTTTTTCTGCACATATACAATAACGCAAATACTACAGTCAGATCAGAGATCAATAGAAATTACTTAAACAGTAACAAGTCTTAACCAATGTTCATCAGGTGTCCACTTTAAGACCATTTAAAATTTGTTATCAGAAATAATCGAATTAATTTTCTAAGTAGTGAGAAATTTAAAGATCCGTTTTCTTGTTTACAGCATTTTGTTATATCCATCCACAATTCCACACAAAGCAAAACACACATCTATACATTTGTTGAAAACTTTAACGCACAAATATAGAAAATTTCAGCCATAACACTGAGAGCCTTGCAAGAAACTAGCAATAGTACTTCACGAAATAACTAATTGTAAAAAGAGGTATGTTTGCATTCCAGAGCAACAAACTAAAATACCCATTAACAAAAAGTACCCTTACACTTGTTTTTTATCACTACGGAGATAAGATTTCTCGCAGTACTCTGCAGCAGAATAGAGTTGAGGCCTCAGATTCTTAAGTTCCTGAAATGGCAGTATCAGGAGGATCAGCACCCAGCAACTAGAATAAGTGTTAATTCTTTGTGGAGAGATTAGAGGTTTGTGGTTATGAATTTGAACACAAGTGAAAGAATTGTAACAGGGACGGTAATGTAGTTTAGTAAGTGAGAATAGTGATAGATCTGATGACCTGCAAGGCGAAGATGAATCCCTTGCTGTGCTCCATGGGAACCACGTCCAAGGTCATGGCGCAATGTTCAATCAGAAAACTACAACACTAATGGTAGTTAAGTATTTGTTTGGTTCCTTGAGAAAAACAAGAAAGGTGGATCAAATTCAAGAACTGAAGAGAGAGTGAGTGAGAAGGAAGAAGACAAGACAGTCAAATTCCAAAGGCAACATGTCACTCATTTCATTGCATCTGAAAATCATCCAACACACATAATTAATTAAGAATTATTATGTTCTTTGTTGTAAGGGAAACGACAATTTTCCAAAGACATTCATGCCCTTGGCTGTGTTATTCCATTTTTAAATCTACACTCCTCCTCACACTTCTCTTAAGTTATAAACACCCTTTTATCCCACCTTATAAGTTACTATAAAAGACACATTATTTTAGTAAAAAAATATTATCTCGAATTTAATTTTTGATTAACCATTCTAATTTCTTTATTCTCTATAAACAAATTCACCCCCTTAAAGCCTTTTTTAAACTAATACAAAAGTACATAAAATGAAAAAATGAAGAAGAAGAAGAAGGGAATATGCTCTCAACTAGTGCCAAGGCACCTAACCCAAAGATTCCAATCTCTCCTAAAGGATTATTCTTGGGTTATTTCTCTGTCACACCCACGCCACAAGGTGACATTTTTGAAGCTTTTTTATTTGAGTAGCATAGCCTATGGAAAAGTAGAAAGAAAATCCAAATCCAACCAATCACACACTTTTCCCACTTAATAACTCCACACATCTAATCTTGTTTTCTTTTTTTCAACTCCCTTTTTCTTTTCTTCTCATGCAGGAACCACATTTTATTCTTTCACTTTCGTCGCAGAAATCCCACCCATCACCATGTCTCTTCTCATCCATTGCTCGGAACCGTTCTTGGTCACCAAAATTGTGCACTACCTTAACCCTAGACCCAGTAAGCTCTACAACTTTAAACCGCTCACAAAGGGCAAGACAATTGGGTTAAAAGTGAGTTGCAAAGTTAAGGATTATGGGGTTTTGGGTTTGGATCAGAATTTTAGTTCGTATGGTTACTTTTCGGCTCTGGTAAAGAGAGGGAACAAAGAGGAAGAAGAAGAAAAAGAAAAACAAGAATATTACGTGAATTTGGGGCATGCTCTTCGGGCTCTGAGGGAGGACTTCCCTGCCCTCTTCCACAGAGAACTCTCCTTCGACATCTACAGGTTCCAGTTTCTTTCTTTTCTCAATTTTATTTTATTTCAGACATAGTTGTACTTGTGATTTTAATTGTCTTACGTACAATTGTAATAATCGAGGACCAAGAATGTAAGTAACTAAACATTTATTTTATTTGCATGGTGTTTATTTTTGTTTATTTACCTGCTTTCTTTGTTTATTGGATTGGAAGTTTTCTGTGTCCACAAACATATCTGTTTCTTTCAGGGATGATATTGTACTCAAAGATCCTCTGAACACGTTCGTTGGCATCGAGAGTTACAAAACAATCTTCTGGGCTCTACGATTTCATGGCAGGATGTTTTTCAAGGCTTTGTGGATTGACTTATCCAGCGTGTGGCAGCCTGCTGAGAATGTCATTATGGTTCGGTGGACTGTTCATGGAATCTCACGAGGTCCATGGGAGAACCGTGGGAGGTTTGATGGAACCTCTGAGTATAAACTCGACGAGAATGGCAAGATTTTCCAACACCGTGTTGACAATGTTGCTCCCAACACACGTCCTAAATTTGAAGTGCTGCGTGTAGAAGAATTGCTTCAGTCTATATGCTGCCCCTCTACTCCAAGACCAACTTGTTTTGAAACATCCTCGTCTACAAAGAGAACTTGATGTCTTGTTTCTCAAGTTCTTCCAAACAGTTTTGCAGTAAATAATGATTGGCAGGGTAAATACACATTGAGCTACTTGCATGGCATGAACTTTGAAATTTTCCCAATTGGTCATGCGGTGCTCAAATCTACTGGTATGGACCAATAGGGCCTTAATTGGGTTGTAATTGGTTGGGCTTGAAACTGGAGTATACTGTATATAAGTTGTATATACATTAATAATACGATTGCAGGTTCATATATATCATCATCATCGCTTATATAAGTACTTCATGTGTTTTTATTCTGATTTTCAGTATTGTAGAGTAAGATAATTACCAGCTAAAAAAGATAATCAATGATATGTTGATATTATTAGAACGCAGAGATTGAAGAGAAGAGTAGATTAAGATAAAAAGGAAAAATGGATATTGATGAGTGGAATATAAGGTGAAGTTAAATCCGAGTTTAGGGGTTGAAGACGAAGTTGGTAGGTACAACCACAAGGGGACTCCGAACAACGTGCGTTCCTGTTTCTTCAACCCATTCCAATGAACCAAAAGCCACTGCATTTTCCTTCTTCATTTCAGACTTCAACGTCAAACTGAATTTCCGTTTCTCATATTTTGCCTTGAAGACCAACCTATTGGGAGAAACTGAGATTTGCGTGCCATTAGAGGAACTCACACGTGCCGTGTAAGCAGCTGGACCATCTCCAACGTACGTCACACTTCTCCGGAATTTTCTCTCCACTGTCACACTCTGGTCAGCAGAAAAAGCCACGAAAGAGGGATAATTGACGTCGTAAGATGGGCTTGAGCAATTGTAGGCCTTTGATCTGGTAATGGCCAAGATTTGGGCCTGGGTGAAATTCATGGCACAGAGGAGGTTAACATAGTCTTGAGGTGTGGTGTCATAAACCAAACCTGGGTCAAGCGCACGGTTGGGGTCGATAAGGCCAGCGCCCATGGCCAGAGGAGAAGCCCGTGGAGAGAGCTCTCCATTTTCTTCGATGGGCTTTCCAGAGTTATCCAGTGGGCTGGCCGTAGTTATCAACGCGGACCTAACAGCCGAAGCACTCCACTCGGGGTGTGCACTCCGCAACAGAGCCACCACCCCGGAAGCATGAGGACAAGCCATCGAAGTCCCAGACAACAAATTGTATTCATTATTTAATACCACGTTTGGGCCAATTTGGGCCGCAGGCAAATCCGGAACCCAAGCCGCCAAAATCGACGACCCCGGGGCCATAATGTCGGGCTTCAATACCCACGGACACTCCCAAGACGGGCCTCTGGAACTGTAACTGGCCACCGTTGGAGCCCGTTTGGTTCCGACGAACGTTTCTTGAAACTTTATGGTGGCGGAAGCGGGTTGAGTGGCGCGTGCGTATTCGATCACATTTTTGCCATGGTGAGGGCTAATAACAAGGCCCGGAAACGTCATTTTTCCCGTTTCAAACAGAGTGGGATCACTGGATATAAACACAGCTCCATACACTGCAGACAGTGACACTTGCTGAATCTGCTGGTTAACATCCATAACAGAATCGCATATGACGACGCTGCCACGCGCCACTTGCGACAACAGTGTAGAAGAGTCACATGCGGAAGCGTTGTTATGGTAAACCAGAGGAAGGTTATTCACCGTGGCACTTGCAGGGAACAGAGTCCACCCGGAAAACCTCTTCCCGTCGCCCAGAATTAACGTGCCGCCAAAAGAGCGCTCTGTGTTGCTCGCTCCAACCGTTAAAACCCACGGAATCCCGTTATGTATGGACCCCAGTGACGGACCTGCGTTTCCGGCAGAAGCTGAAACCACGATGCCTTTCTCCAACGCAGAGAAAGCGGCGATTGCGACAGGATCCTCGTACAGGGGCACCATATCCAAACCCATTGAAATGGAAATAACGTCAACTCCGTCAGCGATTGCCTGGTCCAGACCTGCGAGCATGTCCGAGGCAAACGCGCCTTGGGCCCACGAAACCTTGTACATCGCAATTTTAGCACGTGGCGCAATTCCTCTTGCGGTGCCCTTTGCGTATCCGAAATACGACGCGCCCCTCACGTAGTTCCCCGCCACCGTGGACGCGGTGTGGGTCCCGTGTCCCATGCTATCTCTAACGGAGTTGGAGCCAATTTTGGTGTCGTCGTCATCACCGTCGTGCGCTGCGAGAAGGCCTTTGTTGAAGTACCTTGCGCCTATGAGTTTGGAGTTACAGAGGGAGGGGTCAAAGCGTTGACCACCCTGACACTTTCCCTTCCATTTTGGAGGAGTTTGAGTTACCATGCCATCGTCTTTGAAGCTGTCGCTCTCGGGCCAGATTCCGGAATCGACGACGCCAACGACGACGTTTTGGCCGTAGTTGGACGCTGGCCAGAGGCCGTGAGAGACGTTGAGAGAGAGGAAGGTGTAGGAAGCGGTGGTGTCAAGAGTGGCTGCTCTGTCTCTGTATGCTGAGATAAAACCTGGTGTTTCTTTCAGACTCTGTAACTGCTGTGGTGACAACGCAGCACTGAAACCGTGAAGTGCGTTTTCGTAAGAGTACAAAATGCTACTGTTAACGTGTTCAGTGGCGGAGTCCAGAGAAGTAACGGTGGATGAATACCAATGGCGTTGCGAGGTGAAAACTCTGGGCATGTAAGACTCGTCCATGTGAACTACATACGTAACTGCCTTTGAATTGCATTGCCATAGCAAACACACGATCGAGAGATGAACAATAACGTTTGATAAACAAAATGTATTCACGTTCTTCATTGTCTTGGACATGCACCAGAATGAGGTCACCATAACATATTATCACTCTGTTTTGATGCATGAAACAATTCTATACATTTGAAGTGTTTCTTTATTTCAAGTACTGCCTTTTTATTAGTAGAATTTGATTAGTAGTTCTTTGATGAGTGTTAGGAAGTAGTGAAAGAGTCTCGGGAAGAAAAGGATGCATTAATCATATAACCAAAGGCCAAATGAATCAGAAGCTCAATGAATGGAAAAGTCATGCACTGCTTTCATGTTTCTAAAGGTCAGAAGTTTGATTTGAAAATTAGCTTTTAGAAATAATGATGTTTGAAGAGTCTGATTGGTAACTTAACTTCTCTCACTCTGATGTATGCCTTAAAAATTTAAGGCATGGGACCTTGAAGTGGTTTTATGTTAGGTGTCTTCACAGTTTTGATGGAGGGACACTGATTAAGGTTCCGTTTTGTAAAAAAATTGCGGACAAATCCAGATTGTTTTTAACTTTTGTTTCTTTATTCTGTCATGCATTGTTGTATTTTTGGTGGCTCATAAATTTTTGTAAATTGATCTTTGCAGAAAAGAAAAACACACGAAAAAACATAATATCATTAAGTGAAAACATATTTTAATTCAAAATGTAAGTACGTAAAAAAAGTTAAAAGTATAAGTAAAGCAACCTAAGTTTTCTTAATTTTGAAAAATTGAATTTATCTTAGCTGGTGGATGACTCGCCTAACGAGTTTATAGAACTTTAGAAATCTTACATATATTAGTTTGATCTATAAGTTACCACTAGTGTTTTTATCTCTTTTCAAATCATAACATATATATTTCAATTCTAAAAAATAGTATAATGAATCAATATGATCAAACTGATGTATCCAACTTTTTAAAAGTCACCACACAAGTCATATTACAACATCTTCATTCAACATATCATATAAATTTCAACAATTTTCAAATAGCTTAAATTAAGCATGGTGATCACAACATTTCTACAACTAGATTCAACTAGATCTCCTTATTAGGACTGAGTTTCTTGATCCCATTAGACTTCTAAAAGTCTTCACTCACACAAAATGCAATACTTGTACATGGAAAACTCATATCAACAATTTGAACATGTATCCTAACAATTTTAAGCAAATAAAGATTCATTTTGAATCCTTTTGAATCACATGCAATGCTTCTAGAGTACATGCATGCAAAATTTTTTAAAATTGACTTAAGAGATGAACTTACTCAAAGAAGATTTTGATTGACTAAAATTGTCCTATTCTACGTTAGGTTCTCTATGATAGTATGTGATCTTCAAAAGATAATTATAGCATAAACTTAGAGAGAATGTATTCATAAGATAAATAAGATAGTTTTATAGAAATAGTAGTCTTTATAAAATGAAATCCAATTTCTTGGCTCATTAGGTGAATTGCTAAGCACAATTCATTTTATTATAGTCTAGAGAGTTAGTGGTTATTAGGTCGTTTGGCGAGTTTGGTCTTACTTGACAAATTATTTTGTTATAAGCTTATAATACTTGCTCATTAGACGAGCCAAACTTCTTGCTTAACAAATTTTTTTAATTAAAATTCAAAGTACTCAGAAGGGATTGATTGATGAGTGAGTCAAGTGTTTGCTAGACTAATATACCTTTACAAATATTTCACTGGATGAATAACTAAACAAGCCTTAATTTTTGAAAACTTTAAAATTGTTACACTAGAAGAGCTTAAGTGCTCACTAAGTGATAGGAAAAATATTGTATATAAAAGTCAATTGTTGAGATTTAAAATAAAAATATGCAAGATAATGATAAAACAAAACTAAAGCATGTATCATAATCTATAGTGAGATGTTGATTTGATATATATTTGATGTAAATGTAGTTGTTTTCTAGAAAAGATGTTATCTTTAGATGTTGTATTGTATAAAGATTTTAAGAATGAGATTATTCTGATTCTACTGATGATGAACTCACGTCACATAAAAAAGATATTTAGTAATGAAATTCGATAGATATTTTTATTACTTACTATATAAACAAATAATCATGCCTAATAAGTCATAAACTCTATGGAAGATTCTAGGATGAAATCTCCTTATATGCATTTGCGATGGAAGTATAATAGATGTGAAACTTTTGATTTTGATGATAGTAAATCACTGGATATAAAACATTTGATTTTAATTGTTTGTGATCAATGTTTTTTACATGATTATATGTGATATTATATGTGATGTGAAATGATTAAATTAAAATATAAAATATTTCAAAAACTACTAATTTATAAAAATAAATTTACCATATTTTGATGTCTGTATGCCAAATATAACTACAAATGATAATATGATATTTGGGAAAACAATATGGTATTCAATAATATTATAAATTTAAGAAAGAATAATTTACTTTAATATATATATATATATATATATATATATATTCTTAATTCTGAATTTCAATTGAACATAACCAACAGAAACATATTTATGAATTACAAAATAAACTACTAATATTGTACCCATCAAAGGTCTTAAAATAATAATACAAATATTTTAAAACAACAATATAAATTTTTAAAATAAAAATTCTAAAATAAATGTTACAAATAAATATTTGTAATAAACTTATCCTCCTGGCATAGGGATCAGAATAAAAATTGGAGGGTGCTAAATTGTCGTAACCAGGCTTTGGGGCGAACACCCTACTCGCATAAACTTTGCGAGCCCAAACCACTCCTCATATCCCATTAACTGCCTGAAGGATCATACCTTAACAATTTCATCTTAGCTATTTATATAAAAGAAGTTAGTTTTATTTCATATTGTGTTACGATGTGGGACTTAAGTCATACCCAGACGATCTATTTAGCATTCCAGGTTGAGGAAACTCGCTTTCGTCTAATATCAATCTACTACTGATTTATCCAACTTTCCATTTGGATGACTAAGGCTTTGCGCTAAAATGTTAGTTCAGATGAGTTTCCCGTAAATGGGGACCAGGTATTTATGCGATGAAGGATTTGATGGTATTTATAGTGTAAGTATAATAGTGTAGTGCTCCGGTTAAATATAAAATTTCATCTTATGAATATGTAATATGTTCAATAAAATGCAAAGTATCGATGCAACACTCCAAATTTAGTTAGAAAATCATACCAATGGTACAGAACTTATATATTATACCTATAGTACAATATATAAGTTATGTTCTTTGTTGTGTTGGTAGTACCAGATAATTTGAAGAATTATATTTCTGTATAGAATAATTCAATCCATGAAAATACTAACCTTTTCATTGGATTTATTCATTATGATTCTGTGAAGACATTTTATTAGAATACACTGTCACTACATAGCTTTCAGTTTTAGCTTCTTTTGAAAGTAGTATAACGTCTTTGATTAATGTCTTTCATTCTAAGCGTAAATGCTCTCATTTCACCAAAAAATGTAGAGAAGTAATTTTATTTACCTTACTACTAATTATAAACAAAAACCTACACTGCACGTGGTTCTATTGACATGTATTAAATTAGATGCAAAAAATATGAAGAGTGGCTAACTTAATTGCTAAAAGTCTAAAACTACCAAAATGACCATCATTTGATAGTGTCAGAGCTTAAGAGGACTGTTATTTGATTCTGCAAAAGCTAAAATAAATACATTTATAAACACAACTACCCTAACTTTGATCTGGTCATATTTCTGTCATGTGCACCTGCGAACTGTGATGTGATCACATCTTCTGAAGGATTGCTCTCTCCTTTTTTGACTTTGACAGAAGATGCTCTTGTTGCCCTAATGATAACAAAAAATAAACGAAGATTTGGTGATTGGGAAAATGAAATGCCACCGTTGAAATTATGTGGCTGTAAAAAGTGACCCTTAAACCAGCACAGAACGAAGTCTGCTCAGTAAATAATTAATGCGCTTTGCTACCAAAGCAGATGAACTTCAATAGGAATAAGAAAACCTAGGTAGTAGCTGCAATTTATCCAATCCAACCGTTATAAAAGCAATTCAGAAAACATAACATAATATATATATATATATATATATATATATATATATATATATATATATATATATATAAAGATGCACTGGGCAATAACTACCAAGAACTGGCCAGATGGGAAGCAATTAGAATCAAATCTCTAGTAACATCTTCCATACACCGTTCGGCCAGAAGAGAAAAAACATCGAAGTATATATGGATTTCTCGTGTAAACGCCATTAAAAATGTGTTACCATGGCAGTACCTAACTCTGTAGATCAGTTTTCTTGGCCTAACCATTCCGCTAGAGTGAATGTCTTTCCAAATCAATAAAGAAATATATGTAACATTTCAAGACAACCAAGAGAACTACAATTGAAAGATTGAAAATCAAGAAGAATTTTGATTAAAAATGATATCTACCAGTTCAGATTACTTTCCCCAACTTTTCGTCGTGAAATTATGATACAATATAGAGACCAGATTCAAACCGGCAAGCCAATTTTCTAACATTAATCAATTATTACGCCAAATGAGAAAACAGGGATACAGACAGGTCGCCAACATTTTACGAAAACCTTGGCAAAAACTAATGGATTCTTATTTTGTCATTGACAGGTTCAGAATACATTTAAATTACAATACAGACAACATTACTTCTATTGCAGAATGTCCCTGAAACAAAAAGATATTTCAAACAAGTAAGCAAATTTTTCAAATGGGCATTGTGCATTTCTTTTGAGAATGTCCTAACATGTGACAGCGGCCACATTGGACAACTCTTTTGGGACGCTTAAAATTCTCCACTCGTAGAACCTTCTTTTTAGGCCTCCCAGGTGGCCGGCGAGTCTTTGGTGGGTGGATTATAAGATCAACCCTTGCCCCTCCTCCACCTTCAGCTCCTTCTCCCTGATCTCTCCATTGGCTCTTATCTGGTATAGGATTAATCATCTGAGAGTAGGTCATTCTGTAACTCTGTACAGTGAAGCATGGTTCAGCAAACATATGGGCATTGTGTCCACAAGAGATAAGTGCAGCAGCAGCATGGGCACAAGGTAATCCATACAGCTGCCAACGGCGACAAGAGCACTCACGACTCCGTATATCTACAATATTGGTCCTCTCAGTGGACACAATTTCAAACTCAACTTCATTTGCCCGGAGAACTTGATAGCAATGAGCATCGGCAATTGCCTCCAAAATTCGCTTCTCCGCTGATGGTACAAGAATTGATGTCCACCTCATGCCCATATCCTGCCGATCACTAAACCAAGATACCATCTGCTGGCGGATGTGTTCCATCATCTGAACTATAGGGAGCTCATGACATTCAAGGGCCCAGTTATACAATAATTCTGTTACTCCAAGTGTGAAATGACCATATCGAACACCATCAAAGTATGCCACAGCCCAAAGATAGGGAGGAAATTGTTGAAACCATGATATAACGTCTTGTGAAATTTCCATCATCTCAGTAATCTTGCTTTCAAATTCAGCAGCAGTAAGCGCATAAACAGCATTCCAAAAGATGTTTACCAACTTTGTGTTTTTAAATGTATCACGAAAATTTTCACTGACAAAACGCAGACAAAAACCGTGTGAAGCACTGGGAAAATGTGTTTCTACCGCCTCCACCAAGCCTCTTTGCCTTTCAGATAGTATTGTCAGCCTAGGCATGTTTTCTGTGTTCACTCCTAGAAGTTTGCGTAACTCTGACATGAACCACATCCAATTATCATCACTTTCAGTATCAACAACAGCAATAGCCAAAGGAAACAGCGCATCATCTGCATCAACAGCTGCTGCACAAAGCAGTGTACCTAGGTACTTTCCTTTAAGATGTGCTCGGTCAAGTTCTACAAGTGGCCTACAAGCATTTATAAATCCATAAATTGATGCACGATAAGAAATAAACAGTCTTTGAAAACAATTTTCTTGTCCAGTGGCAACAACAGATGCAATGCTACCAGGGTTGGTTTTCCTTATTTGTTCGCAGTAAGCAGGGAGAAGACGATAACCCTCTTCAAATGTCCCATGAAGGGCAGCCATGCTACGTTCCTTCCCCCGCCAAGCTTGCATGTAAGAAACAGCAACTCCATGCTGATCACGAATATCTTGCAGTATTTCCCTTGGTTTGTATTGTGGATTATCTCGAATGCGTGCTTCAACAGATCTTGCAACCCAACCTACTGATGCCTGCTGATGATGAAGATTCTGAACTCCCTCACAAGTATGCTCTCCTTGTAGTGTTCTTACAGTAAAAGTTGGAACACCAGGACACTTTGCAACATGGACACGCCATGGGCACCCTTCTTTGGAGCATTTTGCTATAAAACGACTGCGATCAGACTTAACTATCCGAAGATCAAAATGCATAGCAATGGCAATATCTTTCAGTGTTCTTCGGCAGGTTTCCACATCTGGAAACTCTTGCCCAATGACTAATGGCTGCTCTGCTACAGTAACAGTACTAATAGATGTGTTGTCTAAAACTAAAGAATGATTAGCCATATATCCAGCAAAACAAGGAAAGAGCAATGTCATTTGACTCTACGGGTTTCCATCATATTTGTGAATTATCAAGGGCTTCCAAGGATGGGAACTGAAAAATGTCATTATATCAAACTTCCGACCAACTAATGATTCTGCAATAAATAAAAGAAAGAATGGTTAAATTTTATATACAGTTCAGAATGAAAAGTCACTGAAACAAAATGGAAATTTGGGATTGCTGTACCAGTCAAATACATACAAGCTGTAAATACAGTAAGTAGCTAACTGATAATAAATGTTCAATAATTAAATTATTCAAATGCAAATAATTGCAGAAGGAGGAAAAAGTGAAAAGACCCATCAGAAGACTTAGAATATATAAATCTACAAACTTATGCACTAATGCAGGAGTTTTTAAATAAATTATATCTTGCTCAATCTGAACACTGTGAGGCTGCCTACAAAAGGGGAGTTGCAGAAGTAGAACATTGAACTCTGGCATAAAATCAATAAGTTCTTTGATATTATAAGTAACCAAAGGAACATAATTTGAAACTAAGCACTTCTTCATGAAATAAAATTAGGAAAAGGAGATGCCAGGATAGTGCCCTAGTCCAAGATAGGGGAAGCTCCCGAACTCAAAGAACACTTACAACCTATCATTCCAAGGTAATGAGTGGGAGCTTGAGCCTATAACCTATCAAATACAAGACTTTGTCTTACTCCACTTGACCAACACCTCGAGAATTGAACTAAGTCTTTTTTTATTAGTATGAAAATCAAATGATTTGGTTAATCGATTTCCAATCATTATGATTTCAAAGTTTTGTAAAACCCACCATACGTGAGTCTGCATAACTCAATACAAGGAAAAGATTACACAAATGAAACAAGACATGAGTGCAACATGCTACAAAGAAACAGACAACAAAATAATTAGAAGATGATTCTAGTTCTCTATCCCTCTAACTTAATTTTGTTGGAAGCCTTCTCTTTCATGTTCTTATTAATTTGAGAGATGATGAAAATGATATATTTAAGGTGCCAGTGAAAGGGGATTGAAATCAAACATTACCTGAATGATACAATTGTAGGATTATATCTAAATTTTATTTTAGTGCCATAATCACAATTCAAAGGTTGACCAGACACTAATGGTTGCTGGTGAAAAAGATGTCTGTATCAGAAACAAAAAAAATGTTAATTTTAATCTTTGTGGTTGCCACGGAACTCATTCAACTGCATTTATCCACAACACAAACTGCATTGTTTCTACACCATCATGTAATTGATTATAGCCTATGGAAAAATCCACATTTCTGAAGAATACTACTTTGAGTATGCCACTTTTGCCAATGACCTGCCTAAACATCCCAAATGGTTGATTGGTCCTGCACACAGTCCCAGTGATTAATTCATAAAAGCTTGTTGCCTGCACAGGACCACTTCATCGTATTTACATTCTCAGGAAATATAAGAGGACATTACCGCAGCCGGAAGCTCCTTTAAAACAAACCAAAACAGAACAAAAACCCAGTGAGCTCTAATCGGTCTACCCCTCTCAGGCACTAAAACAAATAACACTTTCATCTCTGTACTTAGCAGTAGTAACTGCGCCTATTGGGATCCAGAAACTGAGGTTATGGGTTTTTATTTGCTCCTGTATTTCATATGATGATTCTCTTTTGAAGAAGCAAACAGCGCCAACGTACAAAACAGTAGCATAAAACCCACGTATAACATAGTCTCTTGATAACATATCCGAGAGATTCGTATTCAAGCTTCAAATGAAGGCGTCACACTCAGGAAACAAGGACCACATTGCTCACCTAGGTCATACATCAAACCACGACCGCAACTGCTAACACTCCTTTCGGATCCAAACATTTGCAATCAGGAAAATTCAATTTCTGAATTCGTAATCTAAATTTCGTAAACTACGAGGTCGGATTTCCCTTTGGTTTAGGCAATTCAGAGAAAGCGACCAATATAGAGACAGCAGTATTTTATAAAATTGATTTTTATTTTTGGCAGAAAGGACATCGAAACATCCCGAAGCAGAAAGCTAATTGGGGATATGAAGCAAAGCAAGAAGTGGAGGAAGGAAGGGACTTCGGCTGAAAACATGCGTAGACAATTATTGGGAAAAGAAAAAAAAAGGAAAAACAGAGAGAGAGAAAGAGTACCTTAGTTCGCTTACACTTGTTGGTGTTTGAAATTCACGGTTTGTGCTACAGTTGTTGCTGCTGTTTCTCCTTTTCCTCCTTCTCCTTCTTCTTCTTGTCGTGGTTTTAGCTTCGGCCTCTTGAATTTGAGGAGATGGTGGACCGTAGTAAAACAAATTTCTGTTTCTTTTTGTTCTTCTCTGCTTTTGTTTTCCTTTTCTTTTTCTTTTTCTTTGATTTCCGTTCCAGAGTAGGGTACTACAAATTTGCAAAAATGTTTTTATCTACTATCATTTTTCTTATTTCAAGTGCTACCACACATGACTCATTTTTATATTATTAATTTATCTCATAAATTCAAAATAAATCATTATCCGTGGTGAAATAATCATAAAAACTCATTATTTAACTCTGCTTTAGAATTGTAAATTTTGAAACCGGTTTTTCCTCAATCCAAAATCAAAATTCGTAGGACCAAATTGTTACTAGTATTTTTTGCGTTATATATTTGTTTTATACAAATAAAATTCATAATAAATAAATATTTTAAACACATTAATTATAGTATGACTAAAATCTATAAAAATAAATAATTTTAATATATAAATTATTATTATTTTAAAATTTATGGTAAATAACTGGCATTGTGATGCAATTGTTATTTTAAAATATTGATCAAATTTTTAAAAATAATATTGAAATTTAAGTTAGACTGGAAATATTTAAAGTGATAGATTGAAAAAAAATAAGAACTTAAATAGAATAATGGATTAATATTAAAAGCATAAGAAAATATGCTTCTTTAAGAATATATTTAAATTTTAAAGATAATATATATATATATATATATATATACGTAGTCGGTTTTCTCTTCTTCTTCTTTTTTTCGGTTTAAGTTTTTAACCATTTAATTGATTTTAAACGCACATCAAACACATCAGAAACGTCCTTATGTTTTACATAAAGAAAAAAAAAATCAGAAAGTATTTAACTTTTGAAGATAAAATGTATATTTGAAATTGATTTATAATACTAGGTCATAACTTAATTACCTGTTGTGTTGATTAAAAATACAAGAGAATATCTATAAATTTAATTTGTTGGGGATTTTCTTTTTTTGCCTATTTTTCGATTTTACTCTTTGAATAAAAATAATTTAAATTAACATAATTAATTTATCAATATTAATGGTTAAATGACCATTCTTTTCAATTTTAACCATTTTTTGAATTAATATTTTTTAAAACCTTATCATTTTTAGTTGAAAAATTATCTACAAAATAAAAAAATATTAATGATAAAATTATAAAATTTATTCATATATATTTAATTTTATAATTATAATAATAACAATAACAATAATTTTACCGCATTTTATTATCATAAAATCACAAAAATCACAAAAGCATGTGTTGTCAGTAATATTAAGATAGAATTACTTTTGTAACTGTTAGATAACACTTGCACACATTTTATACATTTTATGTCATCTTGTCCCTATATTATAAGTATAAATTAATTATTTTACTTTTAAAATTTCATAATTATTTTTTGAAATTTTCTTTGAGAATGAATGGAGAGGAGAAGAATAAAACTTATATAATCATTTGTGAGAAATATACCTCATCTTATCAATTTAAATAGAGTTAAGATTGTTCACCGTAATTTTGTTGAAACCATAAGATTATTAAGATATATGTTGATGTTCAAAGTGTTTTCTGATGAAAGTTATTCTGATAATAACTTATGTTTTGAATTGAATCCCAACATCATGTAATTTTGATTTCTCTCATTTTGAAAAATTATATAGTTATACACTCATTACTCTTCTTTGTGTATATTTGGATGCATGTGTTTTGTTGTAAAATCACATGTTAGAGCGTACTAAATTATCAATTAAGTTTGTGTTGGGTGTCTTTTTGGAATATGGTCTTGATCAAAAGGAATATTGTTGTTTTGATCTAATTAGTAAAAAATGTTAATAAATAATTGTATGTCTCACATCATGATAAGGAATGAAATCTTCAAGTGATATGAATTTGAAGACAAATTATCTTTGAGAACGGGAGTATGATAGACAATATGGTTCTTGATTAAAAATTTTGAAGGGACAAAATTTATATATTTAATCATTGTCACTAATATAGTTTTGAGGTTACATTCAATATGAAATCCATTTTAAATAAGGTTTTTTTATTTCATTTGATATTTACATATTTGAAAACATTTTTTTGGAATAAGATCTAAATAATTAATAGGAAACTTCCCATTGGTAACTCTTTGAATAGTAAAAAAGGTTCATCTAATTCACCAATTAAATAATTAGTATCATGCTTGTGAAAATATGTGAATAAGTAAATTTGTATTGTTTTCATCTTCACCACCACATTCCTTTTATCACCTTACAAAAATAATGTATTATTTTATTCTTCATCAATATATCAATTTAAAAAAATTAAAACTAAAAAATAATTTATCAAAATCCAATCAAAAATTGAGAAAGTAATTACTAAAAGAAAATCTACAATAATCAAATAATCGCAGTTAAAAATTGGTTATAAAAACACATATAATACATAACTTTTTTGTCTATATTCGTAAAAAAAAATATACAAAAAACTCATGAGATGGAAAAATATTAAATATTAAATTAATATTTCATTATCAAGAGAGAGTGTTAATTTTTTATCTTAGAGGATGGAAGAGAACTGATAAAAAATAAGAGTAGAAAAAATGAATTTAATTCTAACTTTCTATTTGTTTCTTTCAAAAACAAAAGAAGATATACAACGGTGGAACATAAAGTGAGAAACCTAAAATACAATAATAAAGAACAAAGAAAATATATCAATATTTTTTTATTTTTTATTATATATTATATATTTTATTATTTATTAACATTAAACATTATATTTTATAAAAATAAAATTAAAATTAATCTACTTTAATTTTCATTAAGATAATATATACTATATTGTGGGGCCATGCCTCCTTGTAACACTACTAGCATCTACCACACATTATAACATACTATATTTCAAACCTCAAATGGTACAAATTTGAGAATAAATTATCTTAAAAAAAGAGGGTGTGATGGAGGATTATCTCCTAAACATGTATAAGAAAAACTTGGGGAAGAACATTTGCAATTCAAAGATCCATGACAAGGTCATAGATCAAAACCCTTATGCGTGGAGCTTATAACATTTCATGAAGAATGAAACTTAAAGAACACGAAGATCATTAGCACATTTAAAGAATAGTTTTTAAAAAGGTAATTTATGTTTTTATGTTCTTGAGTTTGTGATTTCTTCAAAAATTAGTTTATGTATGTATGTATTTGGACTTTGAGCTTTATTTTAGAGATTTAAAGTTTTCTTCAACTTTAACTAATATAGATACTTTTAGTCATATATTGAATTTTATTTATTAAATAAGGATTATTTTTGTCCTTATGATGAATCTTCGCTTAACTTATTAATTTATTAGATTGTTACATCCTCTATTATTTTTTTTTCGCATTCATTTTTTAATAACTTCAGAAGATATTATACTCTTTTATGAAACTCTAAAAAGTATTATAACTAAATAACAAAAAAATATTGGAAATGTATTCTTTGTATTCCTTTGTTCTCTTTGATATTTTTTTTTTCATTTTTTATTTTATCTTACAATCTTGTCTCGTTTGGCTATTAGCCTATATCTAACTTCTATGTTTTTTTTTTTCACTATCTAACTCTATTTTCGTCTCTTTCTTCCCCCTTCCAATGGGATGCTTAATGTTTTTATAGAGTCTTGAGAGAATTTACGCTACTCATAATTTTCGGAGATCGTGTTTTTACTTATAGTATTGCTACATACCTTGATCACCAAACTACTAGATTATACCAATACTACTATTTGCGTAGCAATTCACTAACCTCACTGACCGACATCTATAACAATTTTATATTCTTTTTGTTAAATTTCTTTTAAGTGACTTATTTATTTGTTCATTTCCAACTTCTAAAAACATTCTAATTTACTTGTTTATGCAAATTTTGTAGTTCTTGTTTATATTTAAAATTTAATTTTCTTTATAATAATTTATTGAAAGAAACATATAAATTTTTTCTTTAATTATATTTAAAATAAAAATCAACTTTATATAGAACCACACCTTAGTATTTGAAAATTTTATACTCTTATAAGTTATAAAGATCTTATAATTTTATAAAATAACGAATGAAATCTATATTTTTATAGTTAAAAAATGAATATAAATATATATATTTAATCTCTATTAAAAAAATGTTAATTAAATTGGTCCATGTAGGAAATTTAAAGTATTCAAAATGAAAATTTTAAAATTTGCTAGGATTGAAAAGAAATAAAAATACCAGTAAAATTATTAAGGGGTATCTATTAATATTTTATTCTTTTAATATCTTTAAAAAATGCTGATATTTTTTATCATTCCTTTTTCTATTATCATCCGATAATATCTTTCATAACTATTTACTTTCTTTTAAGACTATTTTATATTTATACATATTATCAAATATTATCAAATAGTATAGTGTAAAAAAAAAAACCATATCTTCTCGAAAGCCAATGTTGTTCTAATTATTAATAGTCTTCCAACCACGAGATCTTAAAATCATTTGTGAATCAATTAATCAAAAAGTCTAAACAATTTTTTCATAGATTTTTTTATATATTTGATTAAAGAAATCTCATCGGCTAAAAATACAAATCACTCTAGATATAGTTTCTAAACTGAGCTTGCTTATTTGAATCGCTATCTGCAGGCAAAAGTAGACACAAAGAAAACAACATCGTAAATAAATTGGGTGCGGCGCGTCGTCGTTTTAATTTTTGTTCTTGGGCCTTATCTCGATCCCTTGCACGAGAATGCCCCCTTTCCATTCCCCACTCTTCACCTCGTACACACCAATCTCCACCTCCTCCTCTCCGCCGCCGTTGAAGAAGTCACCCAATTCCACCTCCATCCACCCATCGTCTCTCTCCTTCGGATGCTCACCTCCCACCGCTGAATCATCAACACGGGACGGTGGTGGCGGTGGCGGCGGCGGTGCCGCATCAAAACTATCCAGAAAACGAGAACGAACGCGGCTGAATATTCGTGGAACAATCTGGTGACGCGGCCTTCGCGGTGTCGCCGCCTCCAAGTACACCGTTCGCCGCCGAGCTTCCCCTTCTCCGGCAACCCCAACCGACACTTCAACCGGTTGGTTCTCAAACCCGTAGGCGCCTCCATTCCTTTGCTTAAACACAAGGTATGCCCCGTACAACGTGTTCGGGGACAACATGCGACCTTTGATCCCTCCCTTTATTTCCAACCAACACACACTAACAAGTTCCGCCACCTCCCTAAACCTACGTCAAACAAGCACAATTTTTTATACCTGGTTCAATTTCAGATCAATAATCCAACTATAACTAAGTAAAAACATTTGAGAATTAATTAAAGAATGAATTACCTGGCCGCCGGAACCGAAGTCCATCTCCAGTACCTAGGAGTGTTTCCCCAAACAATGGAGAGACTTCTAGCAGAGAGCATGTAGCATTTTCTGGAGCTGGGTTTATCGAGTGCAAAGCTCTGACGAATAATTATTATCGTTAATTCACAATTATTGAGAGAAAGTGATTTGTTATTTGAATAATTACCTTTTTACCACCGTCTATGAGGATGGGGTTATCGCATAGGTGGAGATACAGTTCTTTCTTGGAAGAGTAAGAGAGAGGTTTCGAGGTTTGGGAAACGATGGCGTGCAAATCGGAGGGGAGGAACCTCTCCCATACGACGTCGGATTGTGCGGCGGATCTGAAGGAGGACGAAACCAAAGACAGAACGCAGGCATCACGAGGAGTGGTGAACGAAAGTATATTCGCTATGCAACCTTCTGGGAGATGCTCGAACTTGCCGCCACCGCCGCCGCCACAACCACCTTGTTCCGCTTCCACCACCATCACCTTGTTATTATTGCTGGTAACCATAGTAATAATATACAGCACTATCAAATAATGCACCTTCCTTTTTTTCTTGATTCCGCTTTGTGTCGGTCTATGGTGTGCTCTATATAATGCAAGGCAAAGGGAAGTAGTGAATTTGAATACGGGGAAGCTTAGCGGTTAAGCTTCGATCATATCCTGCATTTTTATTTGCCGCACAATTCCAAGCAAGGATTTTTATTTAATACTCTCTTTTTTATCAATTTACATTGTACCATAGCTTTTCTTTTACAAAGAACAAAAAGTTCATGAAAAATACAAAAGTAAAAAGAAACACTACACAAAATAAATAATTAAAAGAACAAATAAGAATGCTATGAAAATTATTAACATGCTTTTTTTTATTATACAAAGAATGCAATAGTGTTTAATTTAACATATTTCAATTTTATGTCAGACCCAGACTTAATTCAGTGACATGAAAATCAGTGCTTTGAATAATGGTTATAAGTAAAAATTAGGGAAGTTTTTCTCAGAAAGAAAACATGTATGAAGATAAAAAAAGGGTCACATTTGAGAATATTTGTTATTTACTTTCTAGTCATTATCCTGGAGAGACAAATGCTGTATGCCCAAAATCATTTCAAGCAAGATTAGCATTTGGTTTTAGATTTGAACAAATTCCAACGAGTACACATTTCAAGAAATAAAATACTTTAATATTTACTATAGCTTTTAATACATTCCTAATAAAAAAACTTTAGGAAAATGATTTTTTTACACAAGTTTCTCTTACATGTAATATTTTTTAAGCGGTTATTATTTTTATATTTACTATTTTTTTTATATTTTAAAATCACTTAAAATATGGTACTTCGTATAAAATAAAATCATCAAAATTTAATTAAAATATTATAATTCTTTATTTATGGTTCATCTTTCCGGAATAATTAGGATTTTGGTATAGGACATTGAACATTTAAAAAGTAAAAACTCCTGTTTTATTTCATTTTTCTTAACAATATATAGTGTTACTAAAAGAAGTGAATAGTAATTGTTTTTTATTAATTTTTTTAAGTCTATATCTTTGTATCCTCACTATAGAATAATCAGATTGAATGCTTCTAATTTCTATATTAATATCTTTTACTAATTGTAAATATACATATTAATGGAGATTATTGGTTTTAGTTAATATATAATTATAATATTCCATTGTCTATTTATTTGGTTTTATTGAGTAGAGTCTTACATAATTAGTAACCGATACGTAAACTGCAGTTGTAGAGAGAACCAGCGGAGAATGAATAAAAAGGAAAACTGCAGGAGAGGCTTAAATTAAAAGAGAAAACGAGTAGCAGAATTTAAATTTAATTGTAGAAAATGTTGAATTTGTACGAGATGAGACCCTAGAAATTAATTAAGGGAAGAAAGATGTTTTATAAAATGAACACCGGAGATCAATATAAATAGAACTTTGTTAGCATCATATTCAATTTTATAAGACTGAAATGATAATTTAACAAAGGTTTTTTTTATAAACTCTGACAAACAACTACTTTTGCATAAAAAAAATTCTATTTTCTCAAAAAATAATATTTTCTTCGATAAAAATGTTTAACCTTCCATAAATGTTTATTAAGTCGACATTTTTTGATTGAGATCTAATGAGGTTGGACCTATCACCACAATTTATATATATATATATATATATATATATATATATATATATATATATATATATATATAGTTATCCTAAAGAGAAATCTGAGGTGTATAATGACCACAATTTGTCCTTTTTGTCAGATGTTTTTACAAAGGGATATTTTTTCTTTGTAGTTGTGCCTTTCTCGGTTCTTTTTTCTGTTTTTCCTCTTTGGAGAGTAATCGTTTAGCTTTATACAAGTCTTTGACTCGTTTTTGCTTTAGTTTTTTCTTGGATCGCAGTAGGTAGTTGACGTGTGTCGAAGTTATCCCGATCTCCACAAAAATGTGGTTATGTGATCGTTTAGTCGTTATCTTGGAAAAAGGAGATGAACTGCTGATTTATGAATTGGACCTTCATCTTTATACATAAGTCAACTTCAGATCAGACCCAATACATATATACACATAAATTAATTTTAGATTGGACCTCACACATCTATATACGTAGGTCGGTTGTAGTCTAGTCATAAAAAAAAAATATATATATATATATATATTATATTATGAATAATTTTGTATAGACATAAATCATTATATGATATATTATCTTTGTAATAGTAGAAGTGTATATTGTGTTATGAACTTTATACCATACTACTGCTTTTTGATATACATGTAATCTCTTTTTATGGTATAATTGGATAATTGCACTTACATATATCTATCTATATCTATATATATATATATATATATATATATATATATATATATATATATATATATTTATATATTTTAATGTTTTTCTTGTTGAAATGGAGTGTAAGAAAAAGGATAAATATAAAGAGAAAAGGTTTTTCCGTCTTTATTGCATAATAAAAGCATAATCGGTATAAGAATCCACGTCAACGAACAACTTTCTAGCATTTTAACAATACGCTATGGATTTGGTGAAGTAATATTAACATAATAATGCTCTGTTCCGATAGTTATACCCTGGGCACGCTCTTCCGTGCTACCTCTTCCTTCGATATTCACCACATGCACCTCATGTCTAACATAATTTAACATGCAAATTTATCATGAAAGAAATAGTGTGAATTCATATTTTTCTTTAATTTTATCAAGCTATCTAAATCCTTATTTTAATTTTAAAAAATTATTTTATGTTAGATATTTTTAAGCAACTCTTATAAATGCTGTATTTATAATTTATAGTTGATATTTTATACACATGATCCAAAATCTTAAATTTGACCAATATTTATATAGAAGTTTTTTATAAAACCTATCATTGAATACTTGCAAACAAATTTCAAATACAACTATCGTTAAATTTGAATAATCGAAAAAATAACATATAAGTGATACTTTTATGTGTTTTTCCATTACTTTTAATGAATTTAACTGGACTATATATGTATTTATTCACTCAAGAACAACAACATGCAGTATGTTATGTAAATAGTTATACTGAAAAAACTCACTCTTTCCGTTAAATACATCACCCGATCGAGACATAGAGTGGTCAATTTGATAATAAATTAAAAAAAAAAAGAAAAAAATATTAAAATATTAAAAGGTATGAATTAATTAATTTTTTTTAAGAAAAAAAAAATCTCAAATTACACTTTACATTTCCTTTCTTTTACCATTGCAATTTGCAACGATCTTTAATATGGGATTTGAATGTAATTTTTTTAATGTAAATCATTGCATATATAATGTAAAAAAAAAATAGTGACATCATGAAACTTTTAAAATAATATGAAAGTTTGCCTAGAATTAAAAAAAAAAAAAATTGGAATATGAAAATACTTTGAGAAAACCCAATGAATTTCACTGTAATCTACTCTTTTTAAAAGGTTAAGATTATAATCAACGGAATGAATAATAAATTATCACGTATTACAA
>Ga0214543_1000516_pt1 | contig 65695 bp, 42 predicted proteins | sample CNSS2metaG_FD_160094 | JGI IMG/M metagenome (GOLD analysis project Ga0214543, IMG submission 160094) | Root nodule microbial communities from cowpea collected in UCLA plant growth center, Los Angeles, California, USA - CNSS2 | ecosystem: Host-associated > Plants > Roots > Nodule | place: USA...
AATTTTTCCCAGCATCCTAAATTCATTCTTCTCCTCCGCTACGTTGCTGCACAACATTCTTCTAATTATTTTGGCCCCAGATTTTGTTGTTGAGAGACATGTCCGAAGCCAACTCCTATAAGTCTTACACTTGTTCACACAATGAAATTCGTGGTGTGTCTTCTCTTGGTGGTGGGTGGAAGGGTTGGGTGTGTCTCCCATTTGTCAATGTGGAGAGGTTGCTGTACCCAAAACCCCCTAAATCAAAACCCTATACCCTGTACCCAAAATCCACAAAATCCTAAAACACAAGTCATAAAATTCGAAGCACAACTCACATGGAATATGCTCCACGATTTCGATTACAGATGATAACCCCAAGAACGAAATTGATGATGATCCCAATTCCTCACACCAACGCAATGCCTCGACAAATCTTTTTCACCCCTGATCCCAATTCCAATATTAGTAACCCTAATTACATTCAACCCAATTCCCCTTCCACATAAGCACAGTGTAACATGCCACGTAATTCGAAGTGAGACAGAGTAAAACAGCCATGTCACTGTTCCGTTATTCATTTTGACGCTGTTAACTTTGAGGACTAAATTGAGTCACTTTTGAAAACTTGAGAACTAAATTGAGACTCTGAATAATAGAAGGACCATTTTGAAATTTGCTAACAAATTAAAGGACTAAAACAGTAATTAAGCCAAATTTTTATTTTCAACTTCAAATTGTTTAATTCAAAGAAAATTTGAAATATACATTCTAAAATATTAAAAAAAAAAAATTTTATATTTTAAAAAAAAAAATAATATATATATATATATATATATATATATATATATATATATATATATATATATATATATAATAGGGATGACAAAGGGGACCTACTAGGTCTGTTTTGGTCTGTCCCGCATTTTGGTCTGCAAAGTGCAAGTCGAGCTAGCCCATTCCGTAGTTCAAAAATGAATTTATTTTCCTGGCCCGCCTTGCCTTGCGGGCTTGTGGCATGGTTTGCATGTGTCATGAGCAAAATAAAAACTTTTTTATTTTCCATAATAATTGATATTCATTTCCTATCAAAATAATTCAAATTAGTCTAATTAATCTGAAGCAATTTTTTGTTAGTAGATTTGTTATTCTGTTGGTTATTTTATTTATGCTTAATAAATCCTATTCTACAGGATACTCCTAATTTTTAGGCTTAGTTGAAGTGACGTAGTCTGTTATGCACTGTGTAGTGATCTGTCATGCATTTTGTATTTTGGCTATATAATAGCTTATTTTGAAGCAATAAACAGAGAGTGTTTTGCACCAATACATTCTATAAATTCTTTAAAATGGTATCAGAGCTCTACGGGGCCTGATACAAAAAAAGAAGAAGCAACAACTTACTTGTGAGAAGCAAAGTCTGAGAATTCAAAGTGAGAAGCTATCCACCAAAATTCCTTACTTCGATGGTCAACACTATGACCATTGGAGTGAACTAATGGAGAATTTACTTTGTGCCAAAGGACTTTGGAACTTGGTGAAAAATCGCGTGGAGGAGTCGAAGGAAGGCACGATTTTAACCAATGCATAATTAGATTCGTTGGAGAAATCTATACTCGAGGATCACAAGGTAAAACATTACCTCTTCCGAGTCATTGATAAAATTATCTTTGAGCAAATTCTGAATAGAAGTACATCTAAAATTGTGTGGAATTCACTGAAACGTAAATATAGAGGCAATGATCATGGGAAGAAATAAATGCTCAATGCATTAAGACGAAAGTTTGAGGTGCTTGAGATGACTAATGCAGAGAGCATCTTATAATACTTTGCAAGGGTGATGCCAATGGCAAACAATATGTGCAACAATGGATGTTGACATGTGAAGCCTGGATGGTGTGTTTCATGAAGATTTGATGAAGCTTTGTTGAACTAACTTGAAGCCATTGCTTTGGAATCATGCTACATTGATGAAGTTATGGAGATTTGATGGTATCCATGTTGAACAAACCTTGAACGCGTGCCCTCCACATGGATCAATCATTAGGAAAGAATGCTTGATGTTTGTAATTCACATTGTAGACCTTGTAACATTATTTTGATGTATTTGGTTTTTATTGTCTTTTAATCTGTTAAAATATTTTTCAACGGGTTAAATTTGTCTTTTAATCTATTGAATGAATTTTCAACAAGTTAAAATGTTAGCTGCAATAGTCTTAAACTGTGATTTATTCAATCAGATGATTTATTTTTTAATCGACTGATTTCATTTAAGTTAAGTGAAATCAACTGATTGATTTGAAAATCAACCTATTGAATTTCGTAACAGTTCGAAAGAGAGGTAGCAAGACCATTTTTGAACACGAAAACTGTTCTAGAAACCTTGGAATTCTCTCTCTTTTGTGATCATATAGATTGCAATTGGTGAAGAAGTCTTGGAGCTTTTTGCTTGTGTTTGAAGCTTGAAGAAGATGTTTATGGTAGGCAAGATTGTGCTACCACTGACGTTTGATCTTTCTCAAACTTTGTGTGTGTGCTTAGTGGTTTTCCAAGTATGCAAGGGGAGTATTGTTGTGTTGTTGTGATTCTTGTGTGATTCAAGAGTCTTTTGTGTGTGTTTTGCTTATTTTGAAAGTGTAAGAGTGTGAACTTTGTAAATCTTTTGAAATAGTGGAAGTCAGACTCGGGTTGCCTTGACAAACTAGATATAGCTCAAGTTTGAGTGAACCAGTATATCTTGTGCATCAATCTTTTCTCTAACCCTTCTCTCTTGCATTATCATTCAAAGTTTAAAGAATTTTGATTCAAATAATCTTTTTGATATTCTTGGGTGTTTTGGTGGCATCTGCAGCATTGAGCATGTTTGTATAATTCAGGGGAACCTGTCTTGGTTAATCTTTTACAATGTTCTTACTTTAAATTATAAGTCTACATTTATGTATTTTTTCCAGTATTTCAGTCAACTGTTTTTCTGATTCAATCGATTGATTATATTAGTACAACATCTGTCTAGTAAAATCAATCGACTAATTTTGTTTTTGATCGGTTGAAAGTACATTCTCCAGAGGTGTTTGCATCCAAACTTGGTGATCAAATTGATTCAAAGTAAAATAGTTTTAAACCTTCAAAGCACATCCTATTTTTTAACCAGCCAATTCAACCCTCCCTCCTTGGTATTTCAACCATTTCAAAACTTACAATGGAGAAATCATGTCTGACTCCAAAGTGGTTGAAAAAATTCTTCGCATGTTAACATGTTTCACTTATGTGGTAGTCTCAATTGAGGAATCGCGAGACACTGAGACCATGTCCATTGATGAATTACAAAGCTCCTTGGTTGTTCATGAGCAAAAATTCAAACGACCCAACCGAGATTATGAGCACGAATAGAGGGTCCATTAGAGGCCAGGGATGTGGTAGAGGAAGACAATCTTTCTTCAAGGCAACGGTGGAATGTTTCAAGTGCCACCAATTGGGCCATTATCAGTATGAATGCCCTTAATGGAACAAAGATGCAAACTATGTAGAACTTAAAGACACTGAAGAGTTGCTATTGATGGCTATTGCCAATGAAGAAGAGGCAAACGAGAAGATAGCATGGTTTCTAGATTCTAAGTGCTCTAATCACATGTGTGGTGATAAAAATGCTTTCGTTGATCTAATATCTAAAGCTAAGCATTTTGTTAAATGTAGAAATGATTCACGTATGGTTGTGGATGACACAAGAAGTATCAGATTAGTTTTTAATGGGACTAGTTTTGTGATACAGGATGTATATTATGTCCCCGAGCTCCACAAAAACTTTTTAAGCATTTGGCAGCTACAAGAAAGGGGTCTCTCATTTCTTATACAGAAGGGATAATGTAATATCTATCACCCATCCAAAGGCTTGATTGCTTATATGAGCAGAAATCACATGTTTATTCTCTTTGATGAAGGTAGCACCATTTCCTCCTACATAAACGAGTGTCTACATACTTCATCCTCTGACCTCACTTATTTGTGGCATCAAAGGCTCGATCACCTACACTACAAAGGTTTGAAGACACTCCAAACTTGGAAGATGGTACATGATCTACCATCACTTGAATTTTCACATATTGTGTGCTCTGATTGTTTCATTGGAAAACAACACCGCAATTCAATTCCTAAAACATGCAAGTGGTGTGCAAACACTATATTGGAACTTATACATGCAAACATATGCGATCCCATACAACCTATTTCCAACAGTGAAAAATAATATTTCTTTTCTCATTGATGATTATAGTCGTAAAGCGTGGGTGTATTTGCTCTTTGAAAAATCTGAAGCTTTGGAGTGTTTCAAGTAATACAAAAGCATGGTGGAAAAAGAAAGTGGAGTGTTCATCAAGTGTCTCCGCACAAATAGAGGAGTTGAGTTTAATTCTTCTGCATTCAAATCATTTTGTGATGAAAATGGTATAAAATGACAACTCACCACTGCTTACACACCGCATCAAAATGAAGTTGTTGAATGTAAGAACATGATTGTTATGAACATGGTAAGGTGTATGCTCCCAACAAAAGGAATTCCTTAATCCTTTTGGCCAGAAGCATTGAATTGGGCATTTTATCTACTAAATCGGTGTTCCACACATGCCGTGAAGAATGTCACACCATAAGAAGCTTGGAATGGAATTAAACCTTCAATCAAACATCTTCGAGTTTGGGATGCTTAGCTCATGTACATGTACCGAATGCCACACGAGGTAAACTTGATGATACAAGTTTCCTTTGCATTTTACTTGGTGTTAGTAGTGAGTCCAAAGCTTATCGTTTATTTGATCCTAAAACTAAAAGAATTGTGGTTAGTAAATATGTCTTATTTGAGGAAGAAAAGAGTTGGATTTAGAATACAAATTATAGGGAGCAAATAGACACATAACTGACATGGGGTGATGATGAACTCTATAGTGACAAACTTTATAGCAACACCAATGAGCAGCAAAACAATGATGAAAATATAGAAGATAAATTAGAGGAAGACATGGAGATCGAAAGTGGTGATGAAACACACAATGTCCCAAGTAGAGAATGATGACAACCAACATGGATGAGAGATTTTGTTAGTGGTGTAGGCTTGAGTGAAGAAAAAGAAGCAGAGGGAGTAACCTACATGGTACATAATGTCACTGGTGATGACCCAATTCTTTTTGAAGAAGTCGTACAACATGCCAAGTGGAGGAAATCGATGGACAATAAAATCCAATCAATCGAGAAAAACCAAACATGGAAACTAGAATAAAGACAATTGGGGTTAAGTGGATTTATAAGACCAAATTGAATGAATTAGGAGAGGTTGATAAGTATAAAGCAAGGTTAGTAGCTAAGAGTTATTCACAACAATATGGAATTGATTTTTCTGAAGTATTTGCTCTTGTTGCATGCATGGATACAATGTGTTTACTTGTAGCTTTTGCAACATGCAGAGGGTGGGACATTTTTCAACTGGATGTGAAATTTTCTTTCCTTCATGGGGAATTAAATGAAGATGTATATTGGATCAACTAAAGGGCTATGAAATAAAGGGAGATGAGCACAAGGTTTACAAACTACATAAGGCTTTGTATGGTCTAAAACAAGCACTTACAACTTGGTTTAGCCGTATAGAAGCACACTTTATGAAGAATGACTTTCAAAAATGTCCAAGTGAATAAACATTATTCATCAAGAAGGGTGTTAAACATAATATGTTAATTGTAAGAGTTCAATTTCATTTTTTAAAAGATCTCATGAAAGAAAAAGAAATTGAGCTGGAATATTGTGGAACTTAGGAGCAAGTTGCAGATTTAATGACTAAAGCTTTGAAATTAGAGGCTTTCGAGAAGCTCAGAAAAAAGATGGGAGTGACTGATATCATTGAAATAAACTAAACTGCATATGCCGTAATTAGTTTAAGGAGGGTATGAATGGGTTTTTTGTTAGCAGATATGTTATTCTGCTTGTTACTTTATTTCTAGTTAATAAATCCTATTCTACAGGATACTCCTATTTTTTAGGCTTCATTGAAGTCACATGGTCTATTATGCTCTATGTAATGGTCTGTCACACATATTGTATAGCTTATTTCGAAGCAATAAACAAAGAGTGTTTTGCACCAATACATTTTATAAACTCTTCATAATCAAAGACAAGAAACAATAACATCAAAGGTTATAGCTAAAGTACAATAACAACATGTCACCTTACAAGATAGGTACAAATTTGTTAACCCAAAAATGCATAAAAAGATATATTCCGTATTCAAGAACTAAAATCATTATCTTATATACAATGATTATACATAATAATAATAAAAGGAACTTACAAAAACAATGTGATGAATGGTGTGAGGATTAAAAAAGGAGAATATTTAATTTTGTAGACAGGCTAGTGGGCTAGCCCGCCCTACCCGACTTTAACTTGTGCAGGCTATGGGTCTATGCGAGCTAACGAGTTCAACATCCCAACCCATCCCACTTTTTTTTTTCTGTGGGCCTATGGGCCCGCTCATACCGAATTACCATCATATATATATATATATATGTGATAAATTATTTAATAAAACACTTTGTATTCTTTCTCAAATATTCAATGACTTGAGATACATTTAATGTGATTTAATGCGAGGAAGAATTTGAAAGACTACGAAATATTTAAAAGGATGAAGACTCGCTCAAACAAATTTACCTAATTAACAAGAAGATTGAATAAAATCATAGTGACATGTTGGTGTTATGTCATCCTCAATTTACTTTTTCACGACATAGCTTTACCAAAATATTCACCTTTTTTTAAATTTCTTTATAGAAGGTTCTTGTTTAGAAATATATTTTGTTGTGTGGAGTTTCACAATAACAACAAATAAAAATTTAGCTTTGAAAGATATTAAAAACAATTATGCATAACAAATAACATATTTAGTAATTGAATTAATTAAAATCAAATTATACTACTAGCGTTAGAAAATCAATATTTTCTTATATAAAATATAATCTTGATAATATAATTGACACAAAATTTAAAAATTTAAATTAATATAATATTTTATTTTGATTGTAATAATGTTCATATATTCTCTTTCATAGCTTGCAAACCATAAAAAATATTATCTAACGGTTTTACGCAGAAGCACGTCTTCTGCATTTGTTGACTTTCTATCATTTTCAGATTAACTTATAATTGCAATCCAAACATTACTTAACCTAAACCCTAAGTATCACCAAACCAAATTGGAATAGAGTTCTTTTAAGTGTTGAATTCAGACTTATATTATTTTTTTTTACGAAAACATCCTTTTAAAATATTGAAACTAATTATAAAATAAAAGATTTAAAAAACAGGAACTTTTTTCAACAGACTATTTTTTTTTAAAACATAATAATAAATATTTGTAAAATGATAAATTATTTAACAGTCAGTTTTTCCTGTTAAACCATATTTAAAAAAAAAACCCAAAAATCACCTTTCTCGAAAGAATTACCCAACTAAACATGTTTTTTAAGTCAAATTTTGAGTCTTAATAAAATTTTGAACCTGCTTTTTATCCATGCTAAAAACATAGTTGAAATTTAGACCTAACTTTTATTTTTTTCATTTTATAAAACATTTGAAAAATATTAATATTAATATAATAAATGTAAATAATTAATATAACATATTATAGTTAACATAATTTAAAATATTTAACAATTAAATATTTACATGTCTATATAAAATATAGTTTACCAAACATAAGGGTTATAAAGCATTTATGTTTACAAAAAATATATGATATAAAATAATAAACTAAACTTTACATGTTATTGAATCTTCTTATTTATCGAATACAGTTATACTAGAAAATCAAATAATTATATGAAAAAGAAATAAGTTATTTAACATTTCAATATAATATTCTATTTAATAGTATAATACTACTAAAATAAAACATTTCATTATGAATATTTCGAAGATAGATCATCCGATGTATATCGTATATTAGTACAATCATACGAGATATATATATTCTCAAGTTATTATACTATGATTTTATTACAAAACTATACCTAACATGATTTAATATCACTCAATCGTCCAAACCGATGACGTCTCAACCATAAGAGGTACTCCTATACCTAGGGATGGCAATATGGGTCTGGCTTGTCATACCGGAGTGCAAGCCCACGAAAAAAATGTGGGGCGGGTCGGGGTAGTGAACCCGCAGGCCCGCAGTAGTCTGGTCCCGCAGCCCGTGCGGGCCAACCTACTAGCCCGTATAAAAAAAAAATTTGCACTTGTGTATATTAGTTACTTTTTTATGGACTCCTACATTAATGTTCCAAATTCTTGTATAACTGGAAAAGACAAGTATAATGTATTTTTTAATATGCTAAAATTTAAAGAATACATTATATATATCATATTATGAATATGAATATGATGAAAATGTTGAATTATCAATTTATCATCCAACCCCCCAAAGTCTTTACTTAATTTTGTTAAATTCTTAAAGTTTCCCAATTTTTAAACATTGAAAGTTTTATCATAAGAATTAAAAAAATATATATATAAAAAGCGAGCCAACCCGCAGGCCCGCGACCCGCGAGCCAAGTGATGTGCGGGGCGGGCCAGTGATTGCAACCCACATAAATTGTGCAGGCGGGGCAGGCCAGCCCGCGATGTGCGGGCCTTATGTGGGCCGGGCCTAAATGGGTCGGACCGGCCCGCATTGCCATCCCTATCTATACCTGCATCTTCATCTACTCACACCAATAAGGTGATCATTACAAAAGAAGACAAATAGCACAAGAAGTGTAAGGTAATGTGCAAAAGAGTATTCATATAATATAAATAAAATTTACATTATATACTTAATCAATCATTGGTAAAGACAAGCATAACACATACAATGACTCAAAGAAGACTCAATTATACAAGCATTGATGTAAAATCTTGGGAGTCTTGCACTTGTGGTAACCACTACTACCTTGTCAATAACTTTCACCCTAACACAAACAAGGTTAGTCCATTAACATCTTAGACCAAGTTAAAAACTCTAGACTAGGACCTTTTGCACCTCTCACCCCATACCTAAGCAACAAGATAACCTCCAACATCTGGACTCCTACATCAATGCGTACACTAATACAACCAAATCCTAATCCTCCTTGGATTATTACCACTCATCCTCATACAATTCACATACTAATAATTACTTTGACAACAAATAAAATTACATCAAACACACCAAAAGGGAACTTATGGAATGGTTGTAGACTCTGCTAGTTTCGCTTAGTGAGATCCTCCACTCACCCAATGAATAATGCCTGAAGGCCCACTTGCCCAATGACCATATCACTCGCCCAACGAAACTAGCATTAGAACTCCCAAAGTTTAGTTCCTCCAAAAGTCGCCTAATAAGACCTGTCTTGCCCAAGTACCACAAAGTAAGTGAGCTCTCTGACTTTGGAGTCGTCCAACGAGTATATCCTCACTCAACGACCACCAAGCCAAGGGCTTTCTGACTTTGGTTTTGCCTAGTGACTCAATCCTACCCAATAAGTCTGTATAATTCTGGAGAAAATGTAGAAAATGAAGGGGATAATTATTACCACTACATATGACTTTGGTTTCGCCTAGTGACTTATTTGGTATTGTATAACTCTTTCGTACACTAGCTCACCCTTCTGTGTGTTTTGTGTTTATTTGCCTTTTTTGTAATGATCACTTACCGATGTGAGTATATGAGGAAGTAGGTGGTGATGTGTCTTTAGAGGAAGGTGGTGATAGTGTAGAGTAGTTCCATAGCTTATAGTGGTTTCCTTATATAGGAGTTAATTTTTGAAAGACTCTTGATCTCTTTAGTTTCTTTTTATATGTTGTATTACTGCGATTATTATCTTGGGATAATTGTAATAATACTTTACATATTCTGGATATATGTTTTATTTTATCGATTGCATAATGTTTTATTTAGTAGTTTTATACTATTAATCGGGATGTTATGAATTCATCCTAAATCTTTTAGATAACTTTTGCAGTTCTAAAGAGTGAATGACATAGAATTTTTTTAGCTATACATGCAATTTTTAGTTCATTCAAATATTTCATAGTAATAAAAGGTTGTGCTAATTTCACAAAATTCCGGTCGCTTTTGCTATGGAAAATTCTTTTTATTGTGCTTCTCTAAAGCGTGTTCAAAATTTATTGACTATATTTGCTTAATTGTTGGGTGTTGCAACATTGTTTTTGGATTCTTGTTGAATAGAATTGATAAGGCTAACATATTCTTAAATAGTCAAATAATTATAAGGCTGAGACCATTTTGAACAAGTAATTGAAGGGTGGATAGAGCACATATATTTTTTGTTATCTAGAATTAATTAAAGCTTTATCCTCTAATTTGTTTATAATTGCTAATTAGGTTTGTACAAACTTTATTATTGACAATATAACTAATTTTTTCTTAGGAAAAAATTGAGAAAGTTTAAATCCAAACTAACATAAATTTTCATCTGCCCATTTTCTTATATATGATAACATAATAATTATATTAATAAATAAAATATTTTATTCTTAAAATTTGTTGATTATAAAATTATTTTTGTTGAAATGGAATCTTAAAACTAATATGCTTTTATAATCAACAATTAAGATTTTTCATTATATCTTAACAGAACAATAATTCTCTTTATAGCTAAGAACATGGCGAAATGTGTTCACTTTGATTCAGTTTGTTCAAACATTTAAACTTTATTGAACTATTTATTGAGGTTTAGTTAAGTTTCATAATAGTTTAATCAAGTTCATTCATCTTCTCTATTTTAGTGAAGGAAAAATCCTAATAAAAGTGCTCAATTAGACTTTTATTTTTTTTATGAAGATTAACCAACATTAAAGTTTATAAATATTTCACAACAATAATACTGCATAAAAATGGAAGATAATTAATTTGATTGCTGTAGAAATGATTTGGATTATATATTTGGTTTTTCTAATAAAGTAATAATAAATAAATTAAGAAAGTTGGAGTATAGTCTAAAAACGTGCTACAAAATGAAAGAAATTAAATGGCCGTTAATAAAATTCAATGTTGAAGTGTGAACTTAACATTAAAATATAAAAAATAAAGATTAATTTATTTAGTAGCAATAAGGATAATGCTTAGAATGAGATTGTATGGGTGGAGAAATGCTAACAGAGTGGAATAATTGTTGTTACCAATATACAGTTTATGACGTATAATTTTGTTAAAAATATAAATTTCGAACTTGTTTAAGACATGTAAAACAAACATTTATGATTTTTAATAAATTTCAATTAATAGAAGAACCTGTATTTAGATGTGGATTACCAACATTTTGTATTACAGAAATAAAGAAAAAGTTAATAATAGATCGAAGTAATAGAAAATGTAGAGATAATAAATAAATTAAAAAATAAGACGAAAGAAACATGTTTTATGAAATAATTATTTTATATTATTTAATTAAAATATGTTTATAATTTTTTATAGGATCATTTATAGTAATAGAAAAATATATTAAATATCATTAAACCACTAATTAAAATAAAAATAAAAATTTATAATCACAAGTTAATTTTATTTATTTAATTTTTCATTAATATCCTTAAAATATACATTTACGAAATTATTTAGCGATGTAGTTGGAAAAATATTAAGAATAATATTTGAAGATCTTTAAACAAAGTCATGTTAAATTACATAATTCATTCAATTAGTATTATGTATCTTCCTTAATTTATAAAAAAAAAAAATACAATATCGATCATTGTAGACAACATCTTTAAATAGTAAGTTTTATTATTTATTATGATAAAAGCATGATTCATTGCTATAAGTGAAAAAAATAAATTTTACAATTACTAAATGTTAAACAATATTTATTTAATTTTTTCTAAAAAAAGCACGGTGAAAGTACTAGTTCTATATACACAGACATTTTCTTTGTCAAAGATCTCTTAGCAACGACGCTTTCACATTACCCCAGTTCTCCCGCCATGGATAACCGTGTCGCCCGCCGAACCGAGATCCTTACCAACCACCTCCTCCGCCGTGCACTGCCGCCTTCCTCCGTCCTGCAGCCCCACTGCTGCCTGAGTTACTCCCCTCCGGAGCTCTCTAACGAAATTGCGTTTGACACGCGGGAGATGCGGAGGTTAATGGACGGGCACAATCTGGAGGACCGCGATTGGCTCTTCTCTGTCATCGTGCAGAGCGCACTCTTCAACCGCCGGGATCGCGCCGGCAGAATATTCGTCTGCCCCGATTACAACCAGTCCATGGAGCAGCAGCGCGAAGTCACCTTGAGGCGCATCGAGTATCTTGTGGAGAGAGGGGTTTTTCGAGGGTGGCTCATTGGCGAGGGCCCGGAGGAGGAGCTGAAGAAACTCGCGCTCCATGAGGTTATAGGGATGTATGATCACTCCCTTGCTGTTAAGCTTGGGGTTCACTACTTCCTATGGTTGGTTATGTTTTCTCTTTTCTTTTTCCATCGTTTTCTTCTTGAGATTAGTGGGAATATAAAAAAGAGCTTAATTTCTATGCAGTGGTATAGTTTGAATAGTTTTATATTGTCAACTCATCAAAAACCACGGATAGGACAACCATCAGTTTGGACTTCTTTGTTAGTATTTTGGGAGAAGAAAGTAAAGAAATTTATAGGATTTCCTTTATTTAGCTTTTTCATAAATTAATTTACAGAAATAATTTTTATTAGCTTTTATAAAAGATTAACTTTAACTTGTGAAAAAAATTATTTTACTGAGTTCATTTTAATTTTTTCTTTGAAGAAGTTCTTATGCTGAAGTTTATTCGAACATGCTTGAAAATAATTACTATCTCCTAAATAGCGTTTGCTTGAATACAATGTTAAAAGGGTCTTCGGGAGAAGTTCTCTACTTGAAAAAGTTGTATATTTTCGGAAGAGAAATTCATATAATTGCTTCTAGCTTTTATCCAAACTTAACCGTAGTCTCTAACTACTCTCTTTTAGGTTATGTTTTCTTTTCTTTCTCCATGTCTCCACGTTTTTTCTTGGGTATTTATGTTCAGCAGAGGTTGTCGTTTTGTCTTTTTATACACACACTGTTCAACATTTTGTCATTTGGATTTGATTGTTTGGTAGCTATATAATTCAACTTAGGTTTATTGTTGGATGAATTAATGTCACTGGTATTGGTCCAAAATAAAAATGAAAAAGTAGTTGCTGACACTAGGTCTCTGAACAGGCAACAATATCCTAAAAATCTACTAAATTTAGTGAGTTCTAAAATTGAAAAAGTTATTACTGGAATTTCCTCTCTTCTCAGCTCTGTGTACAAAACTCTCGTTTTGGACGGGGGCTTCCAAATGCATGAAGCTGTTAAAATTCATTGAGTTGTTCCTCATACATTGTAAACTAGACCTGTGTTGACAAGTAACCAACCTGAAATGATAGGGAGGATATACTAATGTCATGAATAATGCTGTATTGAATACTTGTAATGATGGGATTGATGTGATTAACGGATTGCAAATCCTTTTTCCAAACACTTTTAAGGAGGACAAACGTGATTTATCCTTTTTCTGTGAGTTGGTGAAAGTTATAAAACGATATCAAGTTGGTCCCTAAAGTACCTTTCTCAAGCTAACTTTTATTTAAAATTAAAATGATGGAAGCAGTAATGATTAAACTTTTATGACTTGGTTTAGTTACACTGGTTTTATGTTTCAAACCAATTATGAAGGCTTATGAATGTTTTAATATCTGACAAAGCTCACACCAGATGTTTCTATACTTTTCCCATAAGAGGTTGCTTTTCAATCAGAGTTCTAAGTTTAAATACAACTATGTTCTTGACGAAGAAAACTTGATGGTCATGCATTAGTGAGACCAAGCCTTGATTTTGTATATTGTGTGTATTTTGGTCGGGAGAGGGTAAAGTTTTTTATTTTTAGCACATACCTGGACTTTCTAATGAACACATCCTTTGCTAGACAAACTTCCAGGACCTATAGTTTAATGATATTTTGTGCCCTTTAAAGCAAGCAGGCTCTTGGAGGAATTGAAACGTAAATAAATTAACTAGTTTAATTTCTCCTATTGTTTTTTTATTATTTTTTTGGTGCGGCATTTTGGAAACAAAAGTTGAATGATGGATAATGGGTTTCAGGGGAGGGGCCGTGAAGTTTTTGGGAACCAAGCGCCATCATGACAAGTGGTTAAGTGCTACGGAAAACTATGACTTGAAGGGTTGTTTTGCTATGTCTGAGTTGGGCCATGGAAGTAATGTATGTAAAGGTTGCTAAATTAGTTTGGTTTATTTGGTCCACATGTAATTTATTATGATTTTTCCTTGTCACCTTTAATAATTCTTTCCACACTAATTTTTATAGGTGCGAGGAATTGAAACAATCACTACTTATGATTCAAACACTGGAGAATTTGTCGTCAATACTCCATGTGAATCGGGTCAGAAGTATTGGATTGGTGGTGCAGCAAATGTAACGATTCTTTTTGTATAATTGATAAATATTTAAAAGCCTAGACATGATAAGATTGGGTGCTCACATTTTTCTCCTGCTCCAACTTTGTATGTATTAACACTATTATTAACTTGTTCTCCTTTTCAGCATGCAACACATACTATAATCTTTTCACAGCTCTATATAAATGGAAGCAATCAAGGGGTGCATGCATTCATTGCTCAAATCAGGGATTCAGATGGAAACATATGTCCAAACATTCGAATAGCTGATTGTGGTCACAAAACTGGTTTAAATGGAGTTGATAATGGCCGTATCTGGTAATATATTATTTTCAAACAAGTTGTGCCTTAAAAATGAATTTCATATAAATGAATGAACTCAGAAACTCTGGACTCGGATCCTCAGGTTTGATAATGTGAGGATACCTCGGGAGAATTTGTTGAATTCTGTCGCTGATGTTTCCCCAACTGGTGAATATTTGAGTGCCATAAAAAATGTTGACCAGGTGATTTGCTTTTTCAGAGAGATGATATTCCCTTAGGGTCTTCTTTATTCCCTTTGGAAAGCTTGTTCACATATCTTTTGTTGTATGCATTCTTGCTCCAGAGGTTTGCTGCTTTCTTAGCCCCTTTGACCAGTGGTCGCGTTACTATTGCTGTTAGTGCTGTTTATATGTCCAAGGTAGTGAGACCTATATTTGGGATTTCACGTTTGTCTCTGTTTTTTATTTTCTGTGTATTTAACTAACTCATTCAAAATTTGATATCTTAACTTATTGTGCCATTTATTTGACCTTAGATTAGCTTGGCCATTGCTATAAGATATGCACTGACAAGGCGGGCATTCTCCATTACACCAAATGGGCCTGAAGTTTTACTGCTTGATTACCCTAGTCATCAACGGCGTCTGTTACCTTTACTTGCAAAGGTGTAAGTCCTCTAATTACAAGCATTTTGATATGTATTTGATCAGACCTCAAAAATAAAAATGATTCAATTCTTTATGGAAACCGAAGCTTAGGCATGCCATTTTGAATATATTCCTCAATGTAAGATGCCTTGTGTTTTTCTCACCAAAATGTTAAAATAAAGAATAAGAATCTTTAAAAATATGCTTAACATTACAGGATTAGTTAACTTTTGCAGAAGTTCAGTGATCACTTTCCATATGGATATCCTACTTTAACCAATTAGTGAATATAAATAGACCAAGATAATACCCTTTTATGTTCATTTCTTTACTTTTTTGTTCAGATATGCAATGAGTTTTTCCGCAAATGACCTCAAAATGATGTATGTTAAAAGAACACCCAAGTCAAACAAAGCAATTCATATTATTTCTAGTGCATACAAGGCTACTTTTACTTGGAATAATATGCGTACTCTCCAGGTAAGTTTTTCCTTGGGTTTGATAGGTAGTATTATATGCCGTTGCCCTCTCTAAGGTTCTATTAATGCTTGAACTAGGAATGTCGTGAAGCCTGCGGAGGCCAAGGAATTAAATCTGAAAATCGTGTTGGTCATTTCATGGGTGAATTCGATGTGCAATCGACATTTGAGGGGGACAATAATGTTCTGATGCAGCAGGTAAAATGAGTAGTATGTTAAATATGAAATTTGATTAATAATTGAGCACAACATTTTTATTTTCAAACCCAGGAAATATGATGAGCTGGTTGCATTGTGCAAAACATTAATTGGATCCTAATAAGTTGTGTTTGTTTATTTACATTTGACTTTTAAGCAGTGTAATAATAATTATTATGAAATAGTTATACAAAATCCAATTTAGGATATTAGATGGGCCTTCATCAAAAGGCATTGTTAGGATATTGACTTTGGGTTGTTTGATTTCTAAAATTAGTAGTTAGGTCTTTTTGTTCAGGTGTTAGAATTTTGATCCTTGTTACTATTGATTTTTATTAATTGAGATTTCTCCAAAAGGGTATTGGTTAGTGTATCCTTTGTCAGACTTCAAGCCTAAAGAAATTTCATATGAAATATTGTTAGAGACAAAGAGGGTGCGCCTTGGTACAATGGTAACGTTTTTAAGTTTTGACCTTCAGGTCATGAGTTCAAACACTAAAAGTAAAAACAGCCCTGGTTGTGGGGGGTAAGGCTGTATGTCTATCCTCCCAAGACCCTGCATAGAGGAATTCTCATGTGTCCTTTTTTTGTGTCAGAGACAATCTGCTTTTATTTCTTAATAGAGATATTTGATGAAAGTAACTTATTATGTTTAAAGAACTATTTTTGTTTTTAATTGTATTGGACTTTAGGCTTCTAGAACCAACCATTTTCCTTTTCTTATAGGATAACCTTTTTTAAGTAGACTTTCTAGCTATTATTTTTTGCTTGCTCACTTGAAGACTTAAAAGTAGGATGAAAATTCATGTCAAATTTAGGCATTAGTTCTGTCCATTTTATTGAATGTGAATGGTTGTTCACGTGTTCTTCACTTCACTTCAGATTAGCAAGGCACTCTTTGCAGAATACGTAGCATGTCAGAAGCAAAAGAAACCTTTCAGTGGTTTGGGATTAGAGCACATGAACAAACCTTTACCTGTTATCCCATCTCACCTAACAACTCCAACCATTAGGAGCAGTGAATTTCAGGTGATCATTTGATTATACCTGTTGAAATTTGGAGAAGCCATATAATAGAAGCTTCTATCTGTTTCTTACGTTACCTATCACTCACACAGATTGATCTGTTCCACCTAAGAGAGCGAGACCTATTGAGGCGCTTTGCCGAAGAGGTCTCGGAATACCAATCTCGTGGAGAAAGCAAAGAGTCTGCCTTCATTCTAGTGAGGATTCTACCTCGTTTTTTTATTTTTTCCTTCCATCATTTCATTGTCTTACAATTTGGAACACTTTTCTGATCCAGAGTTATCAGCTAGCAGAGGACTTGGGCAGAGCTTTCTCAGAACGAGCAATACTGAAAACCTTCATGGATGCCGAGTCAACTTTACCAGCTGGTTCACTGAAGGTAAATCATATTATTGCTTGCTATAAAGTAGTACTGGAAGTTATTGAACCAGTCATGGCACTTGATCAAGGTTGAATGGTTCGTTTAACCGAGGTCTGGAATTCAACCGTTATTGATAAAATTCATTAAAAATGCACAAAAATAATATTAAAGACGTATAATATCATAATTTTATGATTGTAGAAGCTAAAATAAAACAAATTTATAGGCTCTTAACATATATATATATATATATAATATATATTATATATATATTATATATATTTTATATATATATATATATATATATATATATATATATATATAAGTTTAATTAAAATAAGTGCATCATGCTCAAATTGAAATTTCAATAATATACATCAAGATTTCTTAATAAATAACAAAATTATTTGTAGAATAAAGAAGAAAATGATAAGATTAAAAAGTTAAAATTGTAATTTATTAAATTTTTTATTGAACCAGTTTGACAAATTTTTGAACTGGTCTTACTGGTTTATGTATTACTTGTTGTGCAATCAAACTGGATAAGAAACTAGTTCTGGTCAAATTGGTCCGGTTCCAAACACCATGCTTTTCACTATTGGTTAAATTTTGCTAGAAATTACAAAATCACTAGTTGGACTTGTTACGAAGTGGATGCACACAATTTTGTGATATTTAAGAAGACCTTGTTTGGATAAGTTTTTCTATAAAAATTCATTGAAAATATAGATATTTTTTTTTTCTTAGCAAAGTTAAAATTAGTTTTTTGTAGAAATGAAGGGACGGTAACTTCTTCATGAAGCTGATTTGAACTAATACATAAGTGAAATTTAGTTTATGAGAGAAGTTTATTTATAATTTTTTGCTTACGAGTGTTGTTAAAAAAACTTGTCCAAATAGAACTCAAACTGTAGTATTCAATAGAGTATATTCAAAAGGGTGTGTTGTCGAGACTATGTTGTTAGCATTTTTGTCCTGCTACAGTGGCTTGTGTTTCTTGTGCAATTATTTGTAGGGTAAAAATGTGTAACAGATCCATTAATCGATCTCTTTACTTTTATTTGCCTTCTCTGTAGAATGTGTTGGGTCTATTAAGATCGTTGTATGCTGTGATAAGTGTGGATGAAGATGCTACCTTTCTTCGATATGGATACTTGTCAACAGAGAATGCTTCTGCAGTGAGGAAAGAAGTGCCAAAACTATGCGCTGAACTTCGACCACATGCACTTGCCTTGGTCAGTTCCTTTGGTATTCCTGATGCTTTTTTGAGCCCTATTGCATATAACTGGGTTGATTCAAATTCTTGGTCTTCTTCTCAACTTTAGCAAGCTTATGCAAATTTCTGCGTTTGAATAGTATCTTTGTTGCATATTATTGGGTCAATAAAAAGTTAAAGAACAAAATAAAAACTTGGTATTTGAGGGAAACCAAGACCAGATCATTCGGATTGAGTTTCATCTGTACCATTTAGTAAATAACTGTTAAGGTATTTGAATATGACAAATGTACCTCAGTCACATCTTTATATTTTATTCAATTAGAAATTGCAATGCCTAATATTTCTTATTAAAGTACCTTTAAATTCTTGAACCTGAATTCGTTTATTCTTGTCTTGATATGCTTTGAGTTAAAGTTAGTTTATGTCACTGTTGAGGTGGTCTGTATTTATGTTTACACAGACATGAGTTTTCATATGTTTACACAGGCTAACTAACCAACACAGATTGTGCGAACAAACATTATTTTGCTTTGAAGAGGAGTGAAACAGAAAATAAAGAAATAAGAATAAAGACAGAAGGAAAAGAAAAGTGGGAAAAGATATGCTGCTGAGATAAATAGAAATAAATAAGGAAAAAGTGGAATAATTATTTTGGAAATCTTTCTTTAACTAATAAAAAGGAGGTAAATAGTGATTAAGAATTAAAAAAAAAAAGTAATTGTGATTGGGAAATGGCTTATGATTTTGTATTGTTTTTTATGAGTTTTATTATTTCTTTTTTAAATACTATTCTTGGATACTGATTAACAAAACTCTGAAAGTTAAAAAAAAAAGTTGAAGATTTTTCTTTAAGCTAAAACTCAGACTCTAATAATATAGTTTAAAATGTGATGTGACACAAGAAATTTAATGAATGAAATCACACCAAAACGTAGTCAGTTCATGAAAAGACATTTGACTCGCAACGAAACCTACATACAATAAGGAAACCAATTAATAACATATGTACATATCATAACTACAAAATAAAAATTATTTAGAACTAACCCATCATGTACCGAGCCATATATATATATATATATATATATATATATATATATATATATATATATATATAAATGATTTTTAGTTATTCATCCATATTTGTAAGTATTGTTAAATCTCTCTAGCTTGGTGTTCATAAAATTTTGAATGTATTGAACTCAACAAATTCAAGTCTATGTTTTCCTTTACTTCATACTCAATTTGTTAATGTACTTAAACAATAAGTTTACTAGTTAAATGTAATTATTAAAATATTAGGAAACATAACTAAATAAAAATATGACTTTATTGTCATAGTTGTATGACAAAATTATTTAACATGAAAGTTTTTCATATGATCTCTAATGCATCTAGTAATAAAATGTAATAAAAAACACAATTATTTATTCCAAATTTTTTGTTGTTTTACTGTAATTACAAAGATATCTCATGGTCGAAATTTGAGTTATAAGATATTTTTACCTTCTGTTGTATCATGATCATTAATAATAGGTTGAATAAGTTGAATTGATTTCCAATAAAATAAATACAAAACATCAATTCAACATGTACACATTTCTTAGTTCATGGAATTTATAATTTAGTCTAAGGAATAGATATATAATTTACTTCCTGTAATTTTTATAATTTAGTTCACGTAATTTAAACAATATAAAAATAAAATATTTTATTATTACTATTATCACTATTATTATTATTTATTATTATTTTATTATTATTATTATTTTATTGCTATTATTATTATTTTATAATTATTATAATAATTGTTGTTATTGTTATAAAAATTATTGTTATTATAACAATAATAATTGTTATTATATTATTGTATTATGTTGTAATTGTTACCGTTTTTATTATTATTATTATTATTATATTATTGTTAATAATAATAATAATATTATTATTATTATTATTAATGTTGTTATTATTTGGCTTGCTGGATGTTCCTTGAGTTATGGCTCGGAACGTATCTTTTGAGTTGTGGTTCGGGATAGGGGTTAAACACATGATGTTCCTTGAGTTGTGACTCAGAATGACATCTCTTAAGTTATGGCTCAATATGACAGATGAACACGAGGAACTCTTGAGTTGTGGCTCGGGTTGACGAGTGTTGCTAGTGTGAGTGTTTGAGTTGTGGCTTATACGGATGGGTCCAGATAGATTGCCCTTTCAGTATTTGGCTGACGAGTTTGGTAGTCTTGAAACGTTACAAATTATGTTCATATTGAGAACTTCACCTGACATTACGAAGTGTGGTCCGTAGTAGGTTTCCTGTATGTGTTCTACAAGTTGTGGCTTGTAGGTGTGACAGCAAGACATCTTGAGGTATTCATCTAAAGACGTAGAACATGGATAGCATGGTGGTGACCATGTGGTTTGGTTTTATGGATTTTACCATAAAGTTTTGATGCTTTTATGGATTTTAAAGACTTTGTAATCATTTGGATTATTGAACTTACTTATTGTATTAGAGTTTTATGAATTTTGGATTTTGAGATATTTTATGACGAAACAAATGTTTTCAATTTCTCGCGTTTTTGGAAAATAAAATTATAATAAATGATGTTTAATAATTATTTCTATTTTATTTTATTTAAATTCATAATATCCGACTGGGATATTACAAAATGTTCTTCATTGAGAGGTTGACTTTGTTGATGTAGCCGAGAGGTGTGAGCTATAAGTGTAGTGTAGGCATAGGGGAAAGATATAACATACTAGTTGCAGAAGATTAAGAGTATATTGGCATTGGTAAAGATGAATGCCTATAGGATTTCTAGCTACTTACAGCCCAAGGAAGTACGTGAGAGACCTGATGCAAACATGAGTGTGAAGGAAATTAGTGATGTCATTCATTTCCTCATCATGCATTTTTGTGAGAATGATGTCATCCACATAGATGAGTATAACAATAATGTGAGGGCCATCATGTTTTATAAAAAAATGAATGATCAATGAAGGAACATTGATAATGATCGGAGATGAGAAGTTGAGAAAGTTTGGAATACCATTGACGACTTGCCTTCTTGAAACCATAGAGGGAACATTAAAGCTTGTACATTGAGAGTAGAAAGACTTGGTGGCAACTTTATATAGACTTCTTCATGTAGTCACCATGAAGAAAGGAATTATTGATGGCCAACTGCCCTAGGATCTAATCATTTGATGCAACTAACACAAGTAGAAGACGTACAATTGTAAGTTTTATGACAGGACCAAAAGTATCAAGAAAGTTTAACCCTTCAAGTTGAGTGCATTTGTTTGTAACGAGATGGGACTTGAACCTCTTGATTGAGCCATGTGAATTATATTTGGTCTTGTAGATTCATCAAGAACCAATGGCTAATTTTCCTGGTGGGAGATTAGTGATGATCCAAGTGTGAGTAGCCAAGGCAACATGTTCTTCATTCATTGCTTTGACCCATTGAGGTTTCTTGGAAGCTTCTGTGTAACTGCGTGGTTCATTGACAAAAGAAATAGAAAGAACAATATGCTTGAAGGAAGAGGATAAACCATCATAATTGATGTATTTTTGAACATGATACTTTACAACATTGTTGGTGTGAAAGTCGCGAAGGTAATATGTTGCTTTCTTAAGACGATTGGATCATCTTGGTTGAATGATATCAGAATTATCATTAACATTGGAATTTGAGGCAGATATATCATATTAAGTATCAAAAGAAACAATATTAGAGCAAAAGGTGGAAAGTTGAACATCATCATAATTGTGCATGTAGTTATATGGAATTAAGAGAAATGACTATTGTTATCATGCATGCAATCATAACTGGTAGGGTAGGAAAAATGATTTTCGTGAAATAACACATTGCGAGAAATCTCATTTTGTGATTCTTTAAATTTAGAAAACGACATCCTTTAACATGAGGTTCAAAACCAAGAAAAACTCCAGGTACAACTTTAGGACAATTTATTTGAGTGAGTAGTTATAGTATTGGAGTAACATAGACAACCAAAAACACATAAAGTAGAAAAATCATAAGGTTTGCCATACAATTCCTCGTATGGAGTATCGTTATTCAAAAGCAAAGTAGACATGTAGTTCATTAAAAAAGTAGCACGAGTAACGAAAAAGCACAAAAAATATGGCATGAAGATTGGCTTGAAACAGTAGTGCACTAGTGATGTTGAATAGGTGTTGATGCTTCCTCTACAATGCCATTATGCTATGGAGTTTCCAAACAGGTAGTCTAATGAATGATGCCTTTGTTGGAGAATAAATCATGCATAGCAAACTCACAACCATTGTTAGTGAGAATAGTTTTAACACTAGTACTAAACTAGTTTTCAACAAAAGCTATAAAACTAATGATATGCTTTCTTGCTTTTTGACAAGAGATTTATCATTCACAGGAATTAGCCAAGTGGAGTGTCAAAAATCATCTATAATGGTAATAAAATACTTATTACCTTTCATAGAAACAACAACACATAGGCCCCATATGTCAATATGTAAAAGCTAAATTTTTTTAGTTGTGTGGAAATTACTAAGGCAAAAAGGAAGTTTCTTTGTTTGGCCCGAGGACAAGCACCATAAACATGAGAATCATCAAAAGTAACATAAGGATATTTAATTTACATAACAAGAAGTTTATCATTAGAAATATAACCCAATCTATAATGCCACAAATTAATATCTTGACACTACAATTGTTTAAAGAAGCATTATGATTGTTACTGAGAATTTGTTTGTTAGAATTAAAAATATACAAACTAGCTTCATTCCTAACTAAATCAATCTTGTCTTTGGTTTGAGAATCATGTATGACACAACTAATAGGAGAAAAAGTAAGATCATTGTTAAGAGACTTAAGAAGTTGTGAGACTGAAATGAGGTTGAAGGAGAACTTAGGTACGTAAAGGACATTGGTAAGATAAACATTAGAGGTGAAAATCACATTTCTTGAATATTCAATACAAACAACAATACCATTGGGCAAACTTATTAGTTTGGATCTAATAAAGGACAAACTAATCAAGCAAATAGATCTAAACATGACAATACATACCAATGAAGCTTGACTTTTCAAATCATCAATATAAAAGTTCCAAATGCTAACTCCTCATTGTTATTGACTCTAAAGCAAAATATATATTTCTATTATCCATGAAACCAATAGTAAAGGTGTTAATCATTTGTTTTCGACAAGAAACATATATATCTTGCATTAGGTGTTAACTAAAGCTTTAAATCTTCAATTTCCATAACTTATACATGAAACAAAAAGTGAAGGCATACTCACTGATTAGTCTATTATCCAGAACCTATCACACAATCCAATGTCAACATCCTTTTAGATAATGTTAGGCTTGAAATATGTATTTGTTTTGTCTTCCTTCACCAATTTCTCGGAGGACATTTAGGTCTACATACTTTCTTTCCTCATCGTATTGGAAATTGCCACCCTGGCCTACACCTCCAAGCAATTGGGTTCTCTCTATGCCCCTCAAAGTTATGGTTTAGTATGTGTTTTACGAAATTTGCAAGTGTACCAAATCGTACAAGTAATACAATGGACAATTCCAGATATCGTTCCCACGAAGACTAATGTGATTTAACTGAATATATTATTTACTAATAAAGTACAAATAACAAAACATGGTGTATATAAGAAAGTAGTTGAAAAGTAAAAATAAAGACTTAATTAGAAAAAATGAACTTGATTTCAAAGAGTATAAGATAAAAGCTTCACCAGGATTGGGTTTCATGATTCCATTCAAAGTATAAACAACAAACAATATATTTCTATTTTCGTCTCTCACACTCACATCTTTTGTAACTCATCTCGATTTTTTCGTGGGCAAGCCTAAACTTGAATAGTAAAAACTCTATGCCTAGCAATTTTTATATTAAGTTTGCGTTAATGAACTATATGTTGATGTTTAAGAGTGACCAATGACCACATCTATATCTAGCATGTGAAATCAATAGCTATTTTATGTTACTTAAGTTTTCCAAACTATCTTTTGGATTAGTAGGAACTCCTACATGTGCAAAATTCATAGACTATGCAGTTAAAACAAGAAGAAAACATAAGAGATGATGGAAAAGAATTATTTGAATGAAGAATCCACAGAGAACTAGGAATACATTACACCCAACCCCTGTGAATGAGGGAGTTAGTTACTCCTAAACGTACTGAATACTAGACTGATGATAAAATTGAATGCCTTCAGCCTTTAAAATGCCTTCTACCGTCAAGAGTACTTAGATCAAGTTTCTTTCTCTCCAAGTATGTTTTGACCTCTATCAAGCCCTCATTTTATAGATTTTTCAGTCTTTTGGATTAGTAGGAACTCCTACATGTGCAAAATTCATAGACTATGCAGTTAAAACAAGAAGAAAACATAAGAGATGATGGAAAAGAATTATATTGAATGAAGAATCCACAGAGAACTAGGAATACATTACACCCAACCCCTGTTAATGAGGGAGTTAGTTACTCCTAAACGTACTGAATACTAGACTGATGATAAAATTGAATGCCTTCAGCCTTTAAAATGCCTTCTACCGTCAAGAGTACTTAGATCAAGTTTCTTTCTCTCCAAGTATGTTTTGACCTCTATCAAGCCCTCATTTTATAGATTTTTCGAAACGCACAGCTTGAATTGACTCGCTGGGTGAATTAACCATGATTCACTAGGCGAGTGGTCCTTCAATGGGTGACGCGAAACTAAATTGGGCATGCAGCTTTGTACTTGATTTTGTACTGAAATTTATGTTGGATTTATCTTTTTAGTCTTTTGGAACTCTATATTTTAGAATTTTTCTTTAATTATCCTGACTTGTAATTGAGTAACTAACTTTGTGAATAACTGATATTGTTGATAATCTTTGATCATTCAATATTCCACTTATTTGTAGAATATAACCCAAACATTTATCTTTTCCACTTTTATGGAATAACACCTGAAAGATTAAATAAAATCCAAAAATAAAATAACAATAAAACGTAAAAATAAATAAAATAAAAACATGATAATGCCAATTATAAAAATACCCCAAACATAAACATTTTCATGTCCTCATGAAAGATTAAAAGTTTTGGATTTTGAAAACTCTCATCAACTGATCAAAACATTTCAAGATCAACTAACTTTTCAATCCTAATTGTGTCACATCAAAGATTTTTCCTTGTAACTAAGTTTGAGACATAATAGTATGATTTTCATGCTTCCACTTCAATCTTCAATCATGATAGTGTTTCACTCAGCACACATGTGTATAGTTATAATAACGATCACTCACACTTTGTATATTATAAAACCACTTCATCAACTTTTGCCCGTCATCTAAGCTATAAAATGCACATCATTGGTAAGATAAAAAAGGTGTTTCATAGGCTTCTAATGAGGCTTGGCTAGAAAAATATTAGGTTTTCCAAGAATTCAAAACCACCATCAAGCCTAAGAGAACAATCATATGTGAATGTTATTATGAATATACTCCACATTTTTCATGTATTTCATGCAACCCTTTTCTATTACATAAAACTGTTGTCTTTTCTCTTTTTCTTTTTCTTGGGGTAAGGATTTTATAAAATCCTACCCCAAACTTATTCACTTTCCTGGGGTACAATTTGTTTAGAAAAGTCTACCCCAAACTTATTCAATTTCATACCCTGGCATTTATACCCTATCCCAAACTAATCTCATCTCATACCTTTATTTTTCTAAACATGTACTTGTTCTCTTTGCTAAAGTGTGGGACAAGATATTTTTTTCTTTAAAGGCTAAGGATAAAGAATGAAACAATTAGGCTAAAAAAAGATAACAACAGATAAGTAACTTTTGGGTTGGTCATTTGGCTAGGTGGCTTTAATATACCAAACAATGCCTTTATCCTTTCTATCTAATTACGTGATTTTATTAACAAGAATCTAACAAAAATTAATTTCATGGCAATAAATGCTTCCTCACAACTCTCTACGCATGCTCACAACACTTAATAATTTTCAAAAGTTTGGTCCACTCTCATGTTTGAAAAAGGACGAATTATCATGTCATCATACCAAAATATCTTTCACTCAAAACATGTCACAAAATATTCCAGAACTTAAGACAATCAATGGCATCATGTATACTTCAGTTTAATTTTGATCATTACATCAATTGAAATGCACACTAAGACATGATTAGCGCAAATGAGGCTTAAGATAATGCCTTATGTGTTTAGCCTATTTTCTTCTTTAACAGTATGAACCTATGCATGGTGCATTAAATGCCTTATGTGTTTTTTCAATTTTTGTTTAGAAATTTTTTTTATGATTTGAAAATTATAGTTGATTCCGATTTTGTTGTTATTTTGGACGCATGGAATCATTATGCTTTGACATTTTCTCTCTCTCTTTTTTCATTTCTTTGAAATAAATTCTTTGGTTTCATCAATTTATTAGAAAACCTTTATTTTATCATCTCTCTTGAAGCATTATTTGAAGGGGATGCTTGAAATTGCCAAAGGTCTTGGAAGTGTTGGAATATCAACATTGGATGATTGATGGGATGACAAAGATGAACTAGAGAATTGTCCCAATTTGAAAGTTTGGATTGGTCTCAAGGTACAAAATGTGTTTGGACTCACCCCAGTTATTGATGGCATAAAGAAAATGATGAGGACTTCTAAAAGTTGCCCAATTTAAGAGTTTAGATTGGTCTAAGGATACAAAAATGTGTTTGTTTTGCCCTATCTTTTTATGGCATGAAGAGATTTAAAATGATAAGGACTTCAAAAGTTTATCCTAATGTGATCCTAAACTTTATGGTGAATTTGCCCTATGTATGGATATTAAAGGAAGCAACTATCCCAGTTTGGGTTTCAGAGTGAGACTAATGGATAATGATAAGAAAAGGATTGGTTGGGGCTTAGGCTCAAAGAGGAAAAAATGGTTGGACACAAAGATGTAGTTCCATGAAGAATGAATTGAAAGAATGAAAAGGGTGTCCTTAATTTGATTGAATGCTCTTGCCAATTTTAGGAGCTTTAGGAACATGTTAATAAAAAAGAAATTGCTCTGGTGTTGAAAAGCAAATCTCATAACACATTTTTTTAATTCAATTTTTTCTTTTTTCTTTTTTCTTTTCAACTTTTTTTTTTTAATTTTTTTTCTTTTCCTTCTTTTCTTAAACTCTTTCTTTTAGGACAAACTTGTTGCCATGTAAAAATGTTTTTCTTTGAATTAAAACTTTATGACATATAAAAATAACCAATATATGATATGTGTAAACTTTATTAGACTTGTATCATGGCCACGACTAGGGATATGAAAAAAATGGATAGTTAAGGCTAAAAAATGATATAATTATTAGCAACACATATCTTTGAATAATGTTGCACCTAATATTTGTTTTACTTCTTTGTTTTCAACCTTTTATGTTTTCTTTTTCTATTTTGACATTTTACTCTTTTTGTCCAAATATTTCCTTCTCTTTTTTTTCTTTTCTTGATATACCCAAATTAAATGAAACAAAATGCAAAAATTATGTTAAACCTCAAGATAAGGGTGATCCTTGTCCAGGGTAATTTTGAAAGAAATTTTTATTTGTTTTTTAAGGCTCAAAATGGGTAGTTAAGGGTAAATATTTTTATTTTCTTTTCAGATAAAAAACATGACCATCCACCATTTCAAATCATGATTATTTTATTTTCAAAAGGTTTAATTCTCAAGAAAAGGTTTGATTCATGTTTTCACAAGTTGTCCCTTGTTTTTTTTCTCTTTGTGTTCTTTTTTTTTCTTTTTGTGTTCAAAGACTTGACTAAATTTACAATCATTCTAAGGCATGTCCCTTTTCATGAAAATCCTTCATGGAATACGAAAGGAAGGTTTATAGTGGAAAGGTGTTGAAAAAGGAAATGAATTTGAACAATTTTGATGTTATGCCAATCAAATGAATGCTTTAAAAGTATGCTTTTTTTTCTTTTTTTTAGAAATTTTATCCATTTATTCAACTATCTAATTTGACCAAAGAATACTTTATTTTGTCCTCTCATTTCTTATTTTTCTCATAAACGAAAATGGGAAACAACTAATTTTGAATTTATTGCGGTAGAACTCTTTTTCTGTTTGCATTTTCAAAATTTTATGCAGATGCATGCTATGTATTATGCAAAGTGGCAATGAGAATGCAAGTTGTCATACTGTATATAACAATATACAAATGCATGTTAAGCATTATGCTAGGAGATATGAGAATGCAAATGTTATGATGAATTTAGAAAATACCTATATGCATGTGACAACAACATATGAATGTATGATATGTAATGTACAAGATGGTGTGAAAAAAGAAAGGAGATGTGTATTATACATTATGCAATGTGACATGAATGCAAATGAATCCATGTTGTGTCTGATGAGTGCAAATATATTATTTACATGAAAACTAGGTGTATGAATAAAGACAAAATGTGGATGTAATACATGCTTATGCCTTAAGAGGCATCATATGTTGATGTAAATGTGATGCAATTGGAATTAAATACATGGTGTTATGAAAAAAATTAAGAAAAAGATAAAGAAATTATAGACGTTCCGTTGTGTGCTAGAAGGTGTAGAGAAAACCTATTTTCTAATGTATGAGCTTCTATATGATAACTTACATGGGTGTCTCTAAGAAATCTCACATGCCTCTAAAGCTAAAGTCTACTCAAAACATAATCCACAATGATAGGCAACCTAGCAAATGTGGTATGTCAAGAGAAAGCAAACTCTAGATGAGGTTGTCATAATAGTATTGAATCTGGAAATGACGTGAAGATCAAGAAGTTTGAATGTTGTATTGTATTCGTAGACTATATGACATAGGTTAGATGTTGTTTTGGTCTCGGTGTGCCATTTTCAATATGTTAAAAAGGTTTTTAACGGGTTAAAAAACTTGCTGCATATAGTTTTAGAATGAATGTATTCAATCATTTGAATTGTTAATCAATCGACTGATTTCACTTAAGTCAAGTGTAATCGACAGATTGTACGGACAAATCAACCTATTGAATTCACTTATGACCAAACTATATAACTTGGTTTACATAGAGATGAGGAACGAATTGAGATTTTTGAGCGCAAAAAATAGTAATACGAATTTGGAAAACTTTCTCTCTCTAAATCACACAGTTGCAACTCTTGATTAAAGATCTTGGTCGATCTTGGAAGCATTTTTGCTTGGTTGAAGCTTGAAGAACACATGTTTGGTTGGCTAGGGAGAACCTCCATCAGGTTTGGTTGTTCTTATGCTTTTGTACTGCTCCTAGTGTGATTTTAGGTCTGTAAGTGAGATTCTTACAGTGTTGGGGATAAGATTCTTGTGGGATTCAAGAATCTTGGTGTTTTGCTTTAATCAAAAGTGTAATATTGGGGGGATTATGTAAAACTTTTGATATAGTGCATGATCAGGCTTAGGATCTCCTGATAAACTAGATGTATCTCAATTATTGAGTGAACCAATATAAAATTTATTGTGTGATCTTTTTTCCCTTACCTTGTTCATCATTTAAATCACAAGAAAATCAACTAAATCAATCTTTGTTAAGTGTGCATGTATTTTTACATTATTTGGTAATATAACCAAGTTGGATATATTGATTGAAACCATTTCAATACTTACAAATAGCCAAGTAGATTTGATATATAACATGCCAATCATTGAACCTTCCTTCCCTATGGCTTTGTCAAGTCTGGGTATAGGACCCAAATCTCAAAATGAATGTAATATCATAACATGTATAATGTGTGAAAAGAGTATAATCTAATAATACCTAAACCTACACCTAGAGTTTTTAACGAACCAAAAATGGGTCGGGCCAAAACGGGTCAGGCTGGCCTGTATTGCCACCCCTAGGCCTAAAGCTTGTTTAAAAACAAAGTGGGAAAATGGATAGAAAAATACAGAGTGCAACTAGTTTTGATACTAAGACTAAAACAAAAAAAAAAGGCCCAAAAACACATAAAATGATATGAGAGTGAATATAATGAAATGTAAGGTGTGAATACCTAACAGATAGTTCAAGTTCAACAGATATGCAAATGATAAAAAGTTAGGTCATCCCTTACATTCTGAAGACCTTTCCTTCATTCTCTCGACACACAAGCTTCACCTCAACATTGCCCACTTCTATGATTGCAGGTGCAACTCCTCGTCTGCCCAATCAAGTTGCTAACCATGGCCTCTCCAGTCACCAGTAGTATCATCGACGCTTGCTTCGTTTTCATTTTCCCATTTTTCATTGGAAGTCCAATCTTAAGACCATTTATAAGAAAACAAAAAAGGAGCATGAGAATGGGAATGAGTAGTGTTAAAATCATGAGCCTGAAAATAAAAATAAGGCTTTTTTCTCTATCATCATTTTTTTTTTTAAAAAAAGAATTTTTTATTTTTGTTAAAATTAAAATATTTTAATTTTAATTTTCTCAGAAGCTTTCATTTTCATCCTTTTTATTTGAAAATTAATTAAAAACATATTTTTTTATTTGTAAGAAATAAATTTTATTCATATAGATAAAATTGAAATGTTAACGCATGATTAGCCATGAAAATAAGATAATAAGGGAAGATGTTACAAAAAAAAAGAAGCCAGAACAGATAACAAACATGTGTTATTATTATTATTATTTTTATGATGGATAGATACAAAATAGTTTATAAAGGAGAAATAAGGTAATGAAAAAAAAAAAACTAATCAAACAAAAAACAAACTCAAAGCAAAAACGCCTTCGCTTAAGCTAGAAACAACAAGCTAGTTGGGCGATAGGTAAAGTCGTTAGGTGAAGGAACAGAGACAGAGTTTATAAAAAAAAAATTCCAAAATTGAAATCCACAAAATAACAATAAATGTTACCAAAAGTAGAGATACAAACATTTACCTTGCCATGATTGAGCCCGTGTAAAGAAAGATAGTGGTTAGATAGAAAAAGTTCATAACATAAAAGAAATGAATGGCTAGAACCTTCTTAGAGTATGTCTAGAACATAAAGTTTATATAACTTTTGAAATACTATCCCACATTTTTTTTATGTTTACTTTTTTACCAACCAACTTTATAAGAATATGTAACTCTTCTCTTTCTACCTAATAAAAGGAAGTGTGAAAGTAATTTGGTCAAAAATTAAATATAACATTTCAAAGTATAATTCAAACTCGTTTTAAAATATATATCAAATTTAATTTCGTAAACACGATCACTTAATAATAATTCCTTTTAATAATACAACATAATATTTAAATGATAATAATAAATATAAATAAAAAAACAACAATGTAATTTATTGTACACAGGAATATGAAATGAAAAGGGTGTGAATATGTATGACTGAAAATATTTGCAGGTGATGTGATGACCACGAGATTCCTATGTACCCGCTCACCCACCACAATTTTCAACTCAAATCTTTGAACCATTGAAAACAAACTCACACAAAACAAAAACCACAAGGATCTCCGTAACTCTCGTTTCTTCTCCATAACCTCACTCTCTTTCCACTTTATCTCACCTCTGCAATTTTTTTTGCTTCACTTTCCTCAATTTCTCTTCTTTCCATGGAGCCACGTCCTCTGCACATAGCTATGTATCCATGGCTGGCCATGGGTCACCAAACAGCATTTCTCCACCTATGCAACAAGTTAGCCATAAGGGGTCACAGAATCTCCTTCATCACACCCACAAAAGCACAAGCCAAGTTGGAACCATACAACTTGCATCCTCACTTGATCACGTTCGTCACCGTCACAGTTCCTCACGTTGAAGGTCTTCCTCCTGATGCACAAACCACTGCAGATGTCACTTACCCTTTGCAACCAAACATCATGACAGCCATGGATCTCACCAAAGATGACGTAGAGACCCTTCTCACTGATCTCAAACCTGAACTTGTTTTCTATGACTTCACGCATTGGATGCCAACCTTGACCAAGAAATTAGGGATCAAGGCTGTGCACTATTGCACTGCTAGCTCTGTCATGATTGGTTACACTCTTCCACCAGCCAGATATTACCAAGGGATTGACCTATCAGAAAGTGACCTCATGGAACCCCCTGAAGGGTACCCTCTTCATCATCATCATCAATACTCTATGTGTTAGGATTCAAAAAACCTTTTAAATATAGAAATTTTGAGATCTTATGATGAATAATAAATTATACTTTTTCATGTTCAAGTATGAATAATGTAGGATTACTTACCATTTTATATTTGTTAGGTTTTAAAGATATAGATATGTAGTATATGGTTTTCTTTTACGTGATTTATGCACTTTTGGAAATAAATCACGTAAATGGATAGGTTTTGAAAATACTACAGAATTAAGCCGTGCACAGAAAACACTAAGAAATTGTGCTGCCTGCTTACAGTAGAGAAAAAACCAGAGAGACCTGAAGTCACAGAAGCATATGACCTTCAATTTCATTTATTTAAAATTAGAAGTCGTGTTTGATGAAACGACTTTTACATAAAGTTGATTGAACTGAAGTCGTTTGTCATATACACGACTTTTTCTTTTGAAGTTTTGTTTTCTATACACGCCTTACCCTGACTATGTGATATTTTCAAAATCTGACAATTTACATAATTTACCTCCAAAATGCACCAATTACGTAAAAAACACCGGTAGTATATAAATATGTTATGCACTTGTGATTGGTATCTGACATATGCAACACAGGTACCCAGACTCGTCCATCAAGCTTCATGCTCACGAGGCTCGTGCCTTTGCGGGGAAAAGAAAGGACACGTTCGGGAGCGATGTTCTCTTCTACGATCGCCAATTCATCGCACTGAATGAAGCTGACGTGTTGGCATACAGAACATGCAGAGAAATCGAAGGGCCATATCTTGATTACATCGGAAGCCAGTTCAAGAAGCCCGTGCTTGCAACCGGTCCAGTTATTCTGGAGCCACCAACCTCCGAGTTGGAGGAAAAATTCGCCACATGGCTCGGAGGGTTCGAGGCAGGGACAGTGGTCTATTGTTGTTTTGGGAGCGAATGCACTTTGAGACCTGAGCAGTTCCAGGAGCTGGTGCTTGGTCTCGAGCTCACCGGCAAGCCATTCTTGGCAGCAGTGAAGCCCCCGGTGGGGTTCGAGACGGTGGAATCAGCCATGCCGGAAGGGTTTGAAGAAAGGGTTAAAGGAAGAGGGTTTGTGTATGGAGGGTGGGTTATGCAACAGTTGATTCTTGCACACCCTTCTGTGGGGTGCTTCATCACACATTGTGGTTCTGGTTCTTTGTCTGAGGCACTGGTGAACCAGTGTCAGCTGGTGCTGCTGCCCAATGTTGGTGACCAGATTCTGAATGCGAGGATGATGGCGAACAACTTGGAGGTTGGTGTGGAAGTGCAGAAAGATGAGAATGGACATTACACGAAGGAGAGTGTGCGCAGTGCTGTGAGCATTGTGATGGATGAGGAGAATGAAAGTGGTAAGAAGGTGAGGGATAATCACACTAAGCTCAGAGAAACACTCCTTGACAAAAATTTGGAGTCTTGTTATCTTGACAACTTCTGCATGAGCCTCCAAGAGATTGTTGATAAAAGAGTTTAACTTCCAACAACCATTGGAATTCACACAAAACATGAACACAGACCAATAAATGTTGTACTATATTTTACAGATTAATGTTACGTATTAAACACGTTACATTTAACTAATTAATGAATACAGTTTAGAAATGACTAGATATTATAAAAATGACTTAAATAATTATTTGGTCTTAGTTTTGATTATGTTTTCTCATATTTTTGTTTTCTTTTTTAATGTAGTTTTAATATTTGTCAATTTTATTTAATTTGAATATTTTTGTTAATATTGTTAAAATAGATAATGGAATGTGAACAGTAATCGTCATGTATTATTTTGTAATTTTTTTTTTTCTAAATTTGTTTAATTTTAATTTTTTTTATTTTAAAAGAAATGTGCACGTGTAAAGCTCATATCATGCCACGTGTCATTTTGTGATTTTTTTATTTTTTTAATTAAAAAAAATTCGTGTCAAGTTAATATCATGTCACGTGTCAAGTTCAGTTTTTAATATTCAATTTAATCCTAATATTCATTATTTGTTTTCAATTTGGTCCTATTTTTTTTTTAAATTTAGTATTTTTGTTCCTTTTCAAATTAAGACAAAATTTAATTTGTATATAAATGTTATATGGATATTCTTATTGAAATGCATATTTATAATTTAGAATTATAGTTAGTTTAAAATTAAAACGAAAAAAACAATAACATTATTAATTAAAAATTTTAAGAGGTTAAAAATATTTAATTTTAGAATTAGAGTTGAGTTAAAATTAAATATTTTTTAAAAAAATTAAGACCAAATTAAAAACAAATAACGAATATTATGACCCAAATTGAATATTAAAAACTGACTTTGACACGTGACATGATATTGGTTTGACAGGTGAAAATTTTTTTAATTAAAAAAATTACATTTAAAAAAATTAAAAAAAAATCTAAAAATATTACAAAATAACACGTGGCATAATATGAACTTGACACTGTATATTTTTTTGAAATAAAAAAAGTTTAAAAAAAGTTTAAAAAAATAAAAAAAATCACAAAATGACATGTGGCGATTACCATTCACCTTTCATTAACTATTTTACGGTATTAGCAAAATGACAAAATTAAATAAAATTGACAAATATTAGAACTAAATTAAAAAAGAGAACAAAAGTAGGACCACATTAAAAAAAAACTGAACAAAAACTAGAAACAAATCATTATTTAAGCCTATAAAAATCAAGTAAAAATAACCGAAAAAGATCAAATGAAACCTGAACTAAAATATAGAAACTAATATATTTAAATAAAAGAAAAAGGTATAATTATGTACCTGGTCCCCATTTTGGTGGCAAAATCTCAATTTCGTACCCTTATTTATAGAAGTCTCAATTTGGTTCCTTTTTTTTGTTAAAATGTCTCAAATGTGTCCTTTCTGTTAAGTTGGACTAGACGCCATTTACTGAACAGTGACATGGCAAGGTTGACCAGTGGTGGAACTGCGACACGGAACAGTGACGTGGAAGGAGAAATTTTAAAAAAAATAATAATAGTGAAATTAAATTAGAATTAGGGTTTTAAAAGGTAGGAGAAATTGAGGATTGAAAAAATTTGCTAATCTCTACCTTCTCCATCCACGAATCTGGTTGCGAGAATGAAGTTGGACCACTATAGATCCATTGCAACACCAGCAGCACCTTGCAGCCACTGTGCAAATCTCTATCAACCATGGACCAGTAACACCTTCGCTCAAATCGCTGCAACCATGGCTCTCGGAAGAGAAACCACTACTGACTCATCACCTCCTGTTTGAAACGTTGGCGACGATGAGGAGGATGGTGGTGGCGATTCAAAGTACTCTTCTTTCACAGGGTACAAATAGTTCATTTTGAAAATTAAACAATTTTGATATGTACCCGATGTGTTAATTCAATTCGTCCTTAACTTCAGGTTAATGTTTGTGAAGTTGTTCATATGCTAGCAAAGAAAAAAAAATAAGAGTGGAAAAACCATGGAAACAGAGAAGAATAAAAGAAGTAAATAAAGAAGGAGAAGAAGAGAGAAAGTGCGGATTAGAAATGAGAGGAAAGTGGAGAAAAAGTGAAGATTTGGAGAAAGATGATGAAGTGTTCTAAGGGTTTATGTAGGGAGAGATTAACAGTGGAGTATATCAGAAAAATGAAATTATTATGCATAAACAATTAAACACAGTAGCATACCACGAACATTTTTCCCAGATTCCCCAATTCAGTACGCAGAGAGAGTGGGAGAGAGAGAAATGTGTGATGGAGGTCGAAGGAAACCCTAATTCTAATTTAATTTCACTATTATTTAAAAAAAAAACCTTCCACGTCACTGTTTCTTGTCACAGTTCCATCACTAGTCAACATTGTCGCGTCACTATTCAGTTAACGGCGTCTAGTCCAACTTAACAGAAAGAGTACATTTGAGACATTTTAATAAAAGAAAATAACAAATTGAGACTTTTATAAATAAGGATACTAAATTGAGATTTTGCCTCTAAAATGGAGATCAAAGACATGATTAAAAAAAAAAAAACTGAAAGATGTTCATTTATTCATTATTACATGAGGTTGCTTACGGTGTTAGAAGTTAAAAATAATTTTAATAAAGCTTCCTCTTTCTATCTTCTAAAAAGTCTTTCAATATCAAAACTATAACACAAGTTTCAAACTCCAAAATAGATATCTTGAATATTGTGATTGATTTAATAATATTATATTAATCAACTTGGTCATAACATCCATAAATGTTAAGATGAATTATTTATTCATAAATAGTTAGAAAGAAAAGGAGATGAATTTGAATATGATAAATAATATAAAGTGATGAAAATAGAAAAAATTAATTAACATTAATGAAGTATTTGATATATCAATATCTCTGTATCATCTCTCTTTACTACCTGAATAAAGATAATAAATGACGGAAAAAGAAAAAAAAAACAGACGAAATCGTTTGTATTGTATATGTAAAAAGTTATTTAATTTTAACACTATTTTATGGGAAAAAGTATTCAAAATGTAAAAATATAAGCATATTAGTGAAACTGTGGTATGCAAATAACAATTGCTTAATTACATTTACAAAGTCAACTTCATATGTAATTAAATGCATTTTTTTGAGATGGAAAAAATATTCTGACAATCATTTCCTTTTTACACATCCGTTTTATAACTATTTTTAATAATAAAATATTTTATTGAAATATAAATTGAATTATTCAATGAAAAATTATTAAAAATAGTTGGATAGAAACATTGTGGTTATCAACCTATTATAATTCCTTTCATTAAATATCTTAATTTAATAATAAAATATTACATTGAGATGTTGGATTAAATATTCAATAAAAAATTAATAAAAATAGTACATTGTATAAGTACAAGAAAAACATTAAATATCAAACTAAATATTGATTAAGTTAGATATCACTTTTATAAACTAAAAATTATTAATATTTAAAATAATTTTATCATTAATAAAAAGTATAATTTGTTTATATATTAAAGTTTAAATTATCTCTAACGCTAACTCTAAGTTTTAACTACTTATTGAATTAGTCTCTATTTTTAAATTAGAGACTAATTTAAAATCAATATTAGTAAGTAAGTACCTAAAATTTTGATAGATAATACTATAAATCAAATTAGACTTTAATTCATAAATTATTAATTATAATTTTTATTAATAATAGAAACTATTTTAAATACTAATAATTTTTAATTTATAAAATTATGTCTAACTCAATATAATAATTAATTAATTTTGTCTTTAAATTTAATTATTATTTAATAATTTTCTTGTAATATATATATATATATATATATATATATATAAATTATCCTCATCAACATAACATAATTCTTTTAAGATTTACGTTATGTATAACATCCTATTTAATAGAGATTCTACTAAAGGAAAATATCACATATTTAATACTTCAAACACAAAATCATACACTAGGATTTTCTATTACATTTATCCAAGACATAAAGATAGAGTTGAATGATTAGTAGAGTTCTAGGATAAGCTTCCAAATTATGAGTCCCTACATCAATGCATACCAAAGCACACATACTTTAAAAGGATTTTCTCTTGAAAATCCATTCATCATTCTCAGGTTACAATTTAACAAGTCTTGTCTAATATATCATTAATATATAACACACATATCCACTGATAAGGTCATCATCATCACACTTTCATACATCATTATATTCCAAAAGTTCATATCATCCCCAACATTCACATAATCACCAAATATATTACATAATAACTTAACAGCACATATGCAAAATGGTTGGAGGTTTTTACAAATAAAACTATAGCTTGTACAAAACTCCAAAAAAATATGTTCTTACATTCAAATTAAAGATAATTTATTCATAAACTCAATGCAAAAAGTATTAACCTAATTGGATACCTGTAGAAAAAGTTATGTACTAATTAAGTGGCATAGGTCAAAACTGTCAACAACCTAATCTACGAGAACCTTACAAGAAAATTTTCTCTCGCTATAGAGTTTCAAACAAAGATCCCAACAGCCAAAACAAAGCATAAAATTTCAGCTCCATCTGACGGTTAACATAGTGGGAATTGAATTTTTTTCCTAGATGACTCAAAGCTGGAATATCGAACTTGGCCAGCTAAAGAATTGCTCGCCCAACGAAAGAAAGTCTCTGTTAAAATTAATTGTGGCACTAGCTAGGCGAGTCATTTGCTCGTCTAGCGAATCTGCACGATGCAAAAGCTCAAAATTAATGATTTGTACTAATGACTTTCCTTATTCCTCTTATTACTAAAAAATGAATTTGCATACATTGTTTTTTTTTTTCTAAATAGAAATAATGCTTCTACATCTCATTTTCCCTATTTTTTTAGTATAAATAATGCTTCAAGCACGTTTTTTTTTTCTTCATAAAAGTCATCCTTTATATCACTACTTCTGTTATTTGTATTTTTTTTTAATTTATTAAGAAAAGCTTCTATGTAGTTTATTTTTAGCTTATTTTTGTTTTTTTTTTATTTTCTAAAATAAAGTATGTGAAAATTTTTATATATGCAACCACATTTTTGTTTTAAATTGAAAGCGATTTTATTGGCTCCAAGTTGTTTTTTAATTTTTTATTTAATATTATCATTTTGGTAATATTCTTTCAATCCATATTTTCTTACTAAATTATATTTTTTATTGAATTTAATGAATTTTTAGAAAATAAATAAAATTGAGGAAATTAAAGAAGAATTGGCAATGTAATTATTGCCCCTTTATTGTTGTTCCGGCCACAACATATATACACAAAGATTACATAACTAACTACTTCAATCTATGTTATTTACATTTAAACTATTCCTAAATATAATTTGTACAAATTGTCACAATTATAACAAATAGTATAATTGTGGTAACCAATTATAATAATAGAGAATATTTATGGAGAATATTATGGAGTATCAACAATTATGAAGGGATATCTTATTTCCCCCCCCCCCCCTTCAAGTTAGGATATATGGATTACAAATGCTCAACTTGGAAAGAGCACATTCAAATTGAGTTTTTCCTAAAGCCTTGGTGAAGATATATGCTTGTTAAGCATGAGAAGGCACTGGACCGGTAGCAATAGTTCCTCGCAAAAGTTCATCACGGACAAAGTGACTGTCCACTTTGATATGTTTGGTGTGCTCATGAAAAACAGGATTAACAGCAATGTAAAAAGCAGATTGATTATCACAATAGAGTTTTATAGGGCTATGATGATTGATACCAAAACATGATAAAAGTTCCTTCAACCATTTTAGCTCACAAATGGTAGTAGCCATAGAACGATATTTTGCTTCTGCGAAAGAACGAGACACGGTGTGTTGGTTTTTAGTTTTCCATGGGATGGGTGAATTATCAAGAAGAATAAACCAACCAGTAAGAGATTTTCTAGTCAAAGGAAAACCAGCCCAATCTGAGTAACACAAAGCATAGATTTGTAAATCACATTCAACACTTAACAAAATTTCTTGTCCAAGATTAGCCTTCAAAAAACGCACAACACGTAGGGCAGCCTCCTAATGTTCCTATCGAGGATGTTGCATGAACTATGCAAGTGTATACACACAATAAGAAAGTTCAGGCCTAATAATAAACAGGTAAATTAATTGTCCGACCAACCTTCAATATTGTTTTGGATCTAGAAGAAGAGCACCTTCAGCTAAAGATAGGTGGTGTTGAGGGTCCATGGGAAAGCCAACAGGCTTAGCTCCTAACAATCCAGCTTCAGATATAATATCCAACGCATATTTTCGTTGACACAAGAAAATTCTAGTAGAGTTACGAGTCACCTCAATGCCTAGAAAATATTTCAACGGTCTAAGGTCTTTCATATGAAAACATGCACACAAGTATGTTTTGAAGGCTTTGATAGCAACATCATCATTGCCAGAAATAAGGAGATCATCCATATAGACCAACACATGGAGTTGCACATTTTTATGTTGCAATGTAAATAATGAATGATCGTAAGCAGATTGCGTAAATCCATAATGTTTCAAAACACTAGAAAATTTTGCAAACCAACATCAAGGAGCTTGTTTCAAGTCATACAATGACTTGTGAAGTCTACAAACTTTGCCTGAAGTTCCATATCGAAATCCTAAAGGAAGTTTCATATACACCTCTTCTTCCAAGTCCCCATGAAAAAAAAAGCATTGTGAACATCAATTTGATGAAGCTCCCAATTTCTAGCAGTTGCAATAGCTAAAAAGATGTGCACAATTACCATCTTTGCAAAAGGAGCGAAGGTTTCAGCATAGTCAAGTCCTTCAACTTGGTTATTTCCTAGTATTACTAGACGACCTTTAAACCACACAACCGAACCATCAGATTTATACTTGATTCGGTAAATCCACTTGCTCTTAATTGCTTTCTTGCCAGGTGGCAACGGTTCTAACGTCCAGGTCCCATTATTCTCCAATGCTTCTATCTCGGTCTGCATGGCTTGCTTCCATCGGTCATCTTTCATGGCTTCAGCAAATGACTTAAGTTTAGTGCTTACACTGACAGCTGCCATAAAATGTCTGTTGTGTATAGAGAACTTGTCATAATTAACATTATGTGTTATAGGATAAGGTGTACCTGAGGTGTGAGAGGCAGCAAGCGAAGTGGGAGAGGGGTCTATGTTGCAGATGGCATTTGTCACAAAACCTCACAATCGAGTGGACGATATTTAAGCATGACATCTATGACCCAAAGGTTGCTCATTCACCTTAGTGTTGAAGTCCCTCTTGTTAGTTGTATTTGTCTCAGCATCAAGAACGTCAGTAAGCAAGTTTTCTGGTTCTTGCAGAGAATCAACCTACACAATCTCTATTTCACCGGTGTTATCAACATTGTTCCAAGGTACAAAACTATTCGGTTTTGTGTCAGACAGTTCAGATGCTAAGGACTGTGTTTCAACATAGGGAAATTTATTTTTAGAGAACATGACATCTCTAGATGTTAGGAACACATCCAATTCCAAGTCATACACCCTCCAACCCTTTTTACCATATGGATATCCCAAGAAAACACACCTTCGACTACAACTAATTTGTTCCCTTTAGTGTCTTGGTTATGAACATAACACAAGCACCCAAACACATGTACATGATTAAAAAAGGGTGGTTTGCTATAGAGCATTTCATATGGAGTTTTTCCATTTAATACAATTAAGGGTGTGCAATTGATTAAGTATCCTGCAATTAGAACACATTCGCCCTAAAATTCAATAGGAAGATTAGCTTGGAAGCGTAGTGCACGAGCAACATTGAGAATATGTCTATGCTTTCGTTCTACTCGCCCATTTTGTTGAGGAGTTCATGTACAAGATGTTTCATGCATAATCCCGTATTATTCATGCAAACAAAGTATGTGTTGTTATCACTACGCATAAGTTTCACTTGTTTGTTAAATTGGCGCTCCACCATAGCAAAGAATTGAATCAAGCATGTGAAAATTTCTTTCTTTTCTTCCAACAAATAAATTCATACAACTCGTGAATAATCATCTACAATGGTAAAAAAATATCGAGCACCACAATGAGAAAAAGCTCGATAGGGTCCCCACAAGTCACAATGAATTAGTTGACAATTTCCACTGTTTTATTAATAATGAGAGGAAAAGTTTCTCGACATTGCTTTGCTCTAAGACAAACATCACAAGTTTTATTGCACAGTGCATTATTTCTACTAACACCAATATTTGGAATAAGCCCTACAACCTTACAAGAAGGGTGTCCAAGTCTTCTATGCCATAAATCGAAATCATTCTTAGATTTTACAGCAACAATAGTAACAAAATTCATTCCTTGAAGATAGTAAACCCCCTCTCTTTGTTCACATGTTCCAATCACCATCCTCGAGATACGGTCCTTGATAACACAAAAATTTGTTAGTAAATTGGGCCATATAGTTTAATTCATCAATAAATTGTGATACTAAAATCAGATTGCATTTCAAGTTAGGCACATAAAGAACATTGCTTAATTTTAATGTTTCACTTAGCACCACCATTCCTTCCTTAATAGAAAAAAAATATTTTCCATTTGGAAGCCCTACTAGACATTCCAAGACATTTCTCGCATCAGTCAAGTATTCTAACTTTCCTGTCATTTGACGAGAAGCACCTATGTCGATAATCCATTGAGTAGAATTACGCTTACCAATTAGCTTTTCAATAGTGCCTAATTTGACATTATTTAAGAGATTCACCAAAGTCTGCCACTATAAGGTGAGATTGTCTTTGTCACCTTCACTTCGTTCGTCATTTTGGTAATATCAGAGAAAGCTTTGGTACCATAAAGAAGAATTGGCAATGTAATTTGTTTCGATCCTAAGTCCGTCAAGTGATGTCGTTAGGATCAATCACCATGCATCGAAGGTATTGTCCGCTTTGGAGCATGACTTCGTTACGATTTTGTCCTTAAAAGACGTCTTGGAGGGTGGAAGGAGAAGGGGGTATTTAAACCACCTTAGCCTTGACTTCTAAGCGATGTAGGACTATTGGGTGTTGTAGGAACATAAGCCCCCTAGTTGAGGTCTATGGGGAATGAACAGGTTATCCCCAATAAAGGGCTTAAGGGACCGATAATTCGAATGTAAAACCTCGATATTGGTCCCACAGTGGGTGCCACTATTCCGATCCCAAGTTCACCGAGTAACATCGTTAGAGTCAATCACCATGCATCTGAAGTATTGTCCGCTTAGAGCGTGGCTCCGTCACTGTTTTATCCTTAAAAGGCGCCTTGGAGGGTGAAATGAGGAAGGGGTATTTAAACTACCTTAGGCCTCGACTTCTAAGCGATGTGAGACTATTAGATGCAGTAGAAACATAATTCTTGCCCCTTTAGTGTTGTTTCAACCACAATATCTATACACACAGATATTATAATTATGGTAACAAAATCAATTATAATAACAGAACATGTTTATAAAAAATATTAGGGAGTATCACCAATTATTAAGGAATAACTCATTAGAAATAATATTTATTTTTCTTAACTAAAAGAAATACTAAATATTATTTCAATAAACTGAAAAAAAAAATAAAGACGTTTATTGAAAACTCGTATTACAAGTTGGTTATTATCATTTAAGTTTTCACTCGTACTATATAGGTAGGTTACTTTTATCTGCATAAATAAACTACTAGAGCGAAGACCTAAACAATAATACTAACTTGTCAAATTTTCATAAATATTTTTTTATCTTACATATTGCTTATATGTATTTAAGTAATATTCTATATTTCTTTTGGTTGAAAAAAAATTGTTTCCTCAATTTTTGTTTATTTTCTAATCAAAACGGTAAATTCGTTAATCTAGTATTTAGTAAAAAAACATTCCCAGAATAAATAATATTGAAAAATAATAACTTAGTTCCAACAAGATCACTTACAACTTAAAAAAGAAAAAAGAAAAAAAAAACAACACAACAGATTTAAGAAAATTAAAAAAAAAAAGAACATTAGATAAAAAAATTAAACGAAAGTCACACATGCAAACACTACCTATACATAGAATTATTTGTATACACAAATAAGTTAAACAAAAGTAGTGAATAAATAAATAACAGAAGCCGAAAATATATTTTGACACAATTTTTTTGACTCTTTTAATACTTCACTTACGCAGTGGAAACATTTTTCAAAACAGTGAAAAGTAGGGCATTCTTTCATTTTCTCCAAGGCATTCCTTTGTTCACTTCCTGCAACCATGGACCATTCTCTTACATTGATGGTTCGTGTATTGTCTTTGTCTTTCTTCAGAAATTGGTAGGTCATTCACACATTTTTCTAGTTAGGTGTTCTAGAATATTGAGTTCCTCAAGAATTTGGAAGTATTGTTTGTTGTTTGAACGTGAGTTTCATCTCCTTCTTCACGTTTCTTGTTCGATTTTTTGTGGGTGTATTATGCATGCACTGTATTGTTGGTTAATATTTCTTGTTCGATTTTTTTGGGTGTAAGTTGCCTTCTGTCCCAAAAAAATGTCACAACACCCACTTAAATTACTTTGTTATTAGCAATAATAATTAAATAAATTACTTTGTTATTAGCAATAATAATTAAATTGAAGTGTATATGAACCATTTCATTGGGACAACAATGAAGTGTTTTTTCCCATTTCTTTGCACTAAGCTTCCCACATATGTCTGCAATGGCATTTTTTGGAACAACAGTGAAGGGAATTCATACTTTGGGTCCATAAACACTTCACTTTAATTATTATTGTCAATAACAAAATAATTTAAGTTGGTCTTGTGACATTTATTTGGGACAAAAGGCAAAGCACACTCCGAAAAATCAAACGAGAAATATTAACCAAAGATACAGTGTCACACTCAGAGAGGGCAATGCTTCCAATTTCGTAAGGAACTCGATACTCTGGAACACCCACACTCAAAAATGTCCAAATGCTCTACCAATTTATGCAAGATGAAGACAGATACATGAACCACCAATGAAAGAAGCTGCCAAAGACAAAAACTTTTGACCCCAATACCACGTGTGAGCATCACAGAAAACAAAAATTAAAAAATCAATTTCATAATCGACACGTAGATTATGTAAAAAATGAGTTAAAATATCGTGTCAAAATATCATTTTCGTTTTTATTTAGCTCGTTTTCTTCAAAAAACAAACATCGAAAATTGCTCCATTTCAATAAATTGAAAACTGACATTTTGCATTGCCTCGTGGAATTGCAGCATTGTACTACTTTTATACGTTAAAAATAATCCAACCTTTAGAGAACATTTACAACCAAATAAATGCTACTTAGTTTAAGAATATGTCAGAAAGTTGCAGAGTCTTCCACTGACCCATCAGAAAGACCCGTCAGAAAGTATGCAGAGTCTTCTTAACACCATAGATCTAACTTCTAATCTATGAAGCACATAACGAGTTTCTTATGAGTAGACTTCAAATAACGCAAATATCAAAAGTATAATCAACGACAAATTCAGCACAAGAGTATGAGCTCCTTCTACCAAAAGAGAATTCCATTTACCTTTTACCTTGTTCAAGGAAAGTAAGAAACTTTCACATGCTGTGATATATCCTCAAATATGTACAAGTTTGTCAGTCATATGGTAAAATCGCCAAACTTAGTATTGATTTACTTTTCTGGAGATCCATCATTCTCAGACTTGGCATTTGTTTTTCCCTTGATGGATATTCCATCATCAGATGATAGAACAGCAGCAGTAAGCTGTCCCATCTTGTTCTGTAAATCATTAAGAGATTCCTTGGTCACTTTTCCTTTAGGACTTTTCTTTTTATCAACAAGCTTTAATTCTAGTCTGTATAATGCACAACCATCGTGGTTGTTGATCTCATACTCGTACAAATGCCATTCCAGATAACTAAGAGGCTGGGGGTCCATGTAATAGGACCTCTTTTGTCCTCCATGTTCTTTCATCACCTGCTTCCTTGATTCATGCCAACCGCGTCCGCTGTAATCTGGAAGTGATCTTTGTTTTCTGTTTCCACTTTCAAATGCCCTTCTAGGCTTGTCAAAGAATAGCCACTCCCTAACAGCTTCACCCTCAAGAAAAGAAAGATCAAAGAACTCTGCACCAGAAAAAGGTAACATTTCAAACCTAAACAATGTAGATGAAAAACAATAAAACATGGACAGTGACAATTTCTTCCATAACACATTCATTAGACAAGCCTACAGGTAGAATTTGAGAAGCTTTAATGAACAATTCAACATAATTAAGAGTTTAATTCATACACACAGTCAATGTAAAAAAATTTACATTATCAGCCAAATTATTCTTAGTATAATTTTATGGTACTCTTATACAATTGACAAACTTACAATACATAAAAGTCTCTGATTGGATAAACAATGTCAAAGACTTTCACACGATCAATGTGTGTATTCTTTATCCTAAAATGAAGCAGTGATATACAACAGAGAGGTAATAAATTGTGTACTCACCTGGAGCATTCCAGGGAGATTTAGTTGACGCAGCGCCTTCACAACTGGGGATGCCCACTTCCTTTCCCTGCGTCTTCGCAAGAACAGCAGCAAACAAAGGACCATCTTTTACACCAATGCCCCCTGGTCGTAAAATTGGAGTCATGCCAGGAAGACCCTCATTATTTGCCAACAGCTCATGACAACTGCTACAGTAGTTCAGGCACCATTCTACCCCTTGAGCGGGTCTGAAACAGTCCCACAGGGCACATTTTGGAGCTAAGAAAGCAGATGGTGGAGGGCAGATATTTGGAAGAATGTTAGGTATAATGTTTTCTCCATGATGCACAGTATCCTCGGCTCCAAAGAATTGGCTACAATCAAAACCTTCTATGCTAAATTGATTTGATTCTGAGTGTTTAATTTCTGTGTTATGCCCCAGGTCCTGATATAAATCCACCTGACCAATCAAATCAGAGTTGTGACCAACTTGGTTGTGATTCATATCTTGATTTAAACTGAATGGATGAAAATCCAGCTGTTCCATATCTGAGTTATTAAAAGCATTGTTGTACAGAGTTGAAGCAGAGCCTTCGAAATTATGACCTAGAGGTTGGTTGTCATCAAAATGCTTCTGCAAGATACCAAGTGCCAATTATTAAAGCACAGAAATATTACTAAACAAAAATAGAATATTTGGTTCATGCATGTTGTATGTCTTTATACATGTGCACTAGTTCTTTTTTTGTTGTTGAGAAAATTACAAAAGAGGAATTTGTTTTAGGAACTACAAACCACTCAAGCGTTAACCAATTAAGAAATTAATCATTCCTAGCTAGATGTATTTTATAAGGGTTCACTTTTCTGTATCTCTTCCTCAACCAATGAAGTTTGAAAAGTTCGAAGCAACCTAAATAAAAATGTAAACGAGGCCGCATGTTGTCACTAAAACTTTCAACAACTTGATGTTCCCTGCACTTGGACTCAAGCGATACTATTTGGGTAGGGTTATGGTGTAGGACTGTTGTTCAATTTCTCTACAAACAAAAAGTTGGAAAAATATCTTAACCAATGGATTTCATAACTTCAAACGTTCTCCTTGGTTTTTTGTTTTTTGTTAACTATCTAGCACCGAGAAAAGCACTCGAACTATTTGAAGTGAGCAATTTCGATAAATGTCATGAATCAAGTCCTGTGTTGGCATGATATAACCAAATCCGCCAGTGTTAAAACATATAATCCTTCTACTTTTACACCTCTAAAATTCATAGCCAGTAATCAGAAGCTTCACCTGGCCTTGGCAAATTTTTCCATATGGTTGATGCCATTCAGAAAATACTTATATAGATTAACAAAACACATGATTTCCATCTTCAACCATAAGCAATTATATCAAAAGCATACAGCCAACAAGTAAAATAAACAAAAAAAGTACTGGTAAATTTTAGTGAATAGGGTAAGGCAACAAACCATAAATATAAAAATAAGTCCTGCACTAGTTAAAGAAACTTACCTCCTGAAAAAACTGAAAATTGTTGTCACTAGTGTTACTTGTTTGGAGCTCAGTCTTCAATGGCCCAGGTTTTGTTAATGGACTAGTTGCATCATCTTTCTCCTCAATCACTTGCAACAGTTGGGCAAGTTCACTGGTAAACGAATCAAAGCTTCCATCCTACAGAATGTTATTGCCAGAATATATTACAACAACCATCAACTCTCTTTGAGATGAACAAAGAAAGCACAGACATAATAATCGGCCATGTCTGAAAACCTAAATACATACAGCTAAGGAGGTCGCTGGAGACTCCAGTTCCGCCTTCCACTCGCGGAGCAGCTGATGCATCTGCTCCTCAAAGATCACAATGTCATTACCCCTGCCCTCTTTTCTTGCACACTGAAGATTGCTGAAAATCCCTTGAATTTTATCCACCAGGTGTTTTTCCTTCTCCTTCATGGATTGAATAGAAGAAGATCCAAACTTGCCCTTGGAACTTTCTCTCATCATACCTTCCTAAAACAATTATCACACGATAACCAATGTAGGGCCCTAATGAGTACAATTAAATAAAATCACAACAGAAAAATCTTGAAAATGTAACATGCAACCGAGGCTGATTCAGTTCGTAAGCATTGGGCTAACTTAGACAAAAGTTTTTCACAAAAATGTATATAACAGAATCTGGTTTTATGCATGACACTGATCAAACCACAATCCACAATAAAACTCATCAGTAAAATAAAAAATAAATAAAAAAGTGACAAAAAAAATCAACATTGACGGTGCACCCAAATGAAAAACAGCAACCCAATTGACCAAGTTTGGGGCTTTCTACATCTGCGTTGAACTTAAAACCGAAATTAGCTCGAGGTGTATTTTACCTTTGGTCTTGAATTGGAGAGAAGGGAGCAATGGGGTGCAAAACGACGACGTAGAAAGGGGAAAGGTGACTGTAGATGACGGCTCCACTGGGATCAGCTCACGACGAGAGAGACTCAGAAAAGCCGATAGTTGAAATGGAAGCCCTCAATTCTCTACGTTGAATTTCAGATTTTTATTTTTGTTTCTGTAGTTATTAATAATAATATAATAATAATTATTATTATTATTAATGATGTGGTGATCTTTTGCATCTTGGAAACTTCAATTAGACGCAAGAAATTTTGGTCTGTGCCTTTTCTAATTATTCCCTTATCATATTGTGTCACAGTAAATGAGTCCTTAATTCACCAAAACAAAATACAGTTAAGCGAGCCGTTTAGATATTCATTATACTTTTAAGAGAAATTTTGTGCTTGTAACCCCGTCTCATAAATATATTTAAGAGCATAGTCATTTAAGGCTTATTTAATATCGATCCAGTATGGATAAATAATATTAATAGATATATTTATTGATGTAATTATTGTATATTAAGATAATATATAGTCAAATTTAGGTAATTTGAATATATTATAAATATCTTTTAATATTATATATCAATCGAATATACTGGTTAAGAATAAATATGATAAATTTTTATTATTTTTTATTTTATAACCGATTTTGTAGAACTCAGATACCTTGTAAGTACGATATTTTAGCATGAAGTACTGTGTGGATCTTCCCTTCCTGATAAACAGGAATTTAATTCCAACAATTAGAAATATTCAAGTCACTATAAGATCTTGTCATCGACCTACGCTTAAATCTCACCGAGAACAATTATAATATTTATGACACTTCAATATATTTGATTAGATTATTTATTTTAATCTTAAATTTTAATTTTGTAATTCTAAAAATTAAAGTAAAATCCCTTTAAATGTATCATTGCATGTCATACATAATATTTAGAAAATGGCAAAAAAAAATATTATATTTAATTTTCTTACAAAAAATATAAAACATTATAGAAAGATAATTTCATTGAAAAAATAAGATCGGTAATGAGCTGTAAACAAAAAATATATTTAATACTTAAAGAAGAAAATAATTTTAATTTAAAATGTAACTTTATCAATGAAATATACATTCAAAAAAAGTAAAAATTATTAGAAATTAATTAAAAACAATTATGTATTCTTTAATTATAACAACTAAAAGGAAAAAAAGGATGATTGCATCACCTTTTACCTCCAAATATTTGCAAAATAAATAACATGTTCTTATACGTTGCATTCCGTCATTACGGTTTTATCCTTTGTGTTATGCTGTATATTTCTGCTGTTTATAAAACTGCATAAATGGGTAGATCAAACATGATTGAGATTACATCAGAGAAAGAACCGAATGTTCTCTGTGCCTCGGTTGTAACTTGAATCAAAGGAAAACTTGTGAATCTTTTACATTGCACTGTATTTCGGTTGTTTTCTATAAATTGCACTGTATTTTTTTTTCTGGTATTTCAGGTGCCACTGCAGAACATCAATATAAATTATATCATGAAGTCTAACTCATTTAAGGTTATATTTTATATGTAGTACTTTAAGAGCCTAGGAAACAACTTGGATCAGATTTGTATTTGTTTTATAGAATATCAGACAATTGTTCCAAATTACAATATCATTTGAGCTACCATGAGGGTGAGAGCAGTAAAAAAAGAAAATTTTGCACGAAACATATGTATAGATCATCCAAAGCCTTGAAAATTGTAGTTAGCAGGGAGAATTTATATGCTCTGCTATTTTATCAGTTATGTTTCTTTGCAAACCAAGAGCAATGGTTTGTTAAACAAAATCTGTGGTCAATGTTGAATTGCAACAATCAATTGGATTTTCTATTTTCGGAGACATGAGTGGGTCCGAAGTTAAGAGTGCTAAATAATCCTCGGGCTCTAGAAAGCTGTTCCAGCTCTTCAAGTTTGTGTGCAAGAAGTTCAATTTCTCTAGCCAACTCTTCATTCCTCGTCTTTATTGCCTGCAAAAGTGCAAAGTCACAAAAAATTGCGTGCGTCCTTGAGATTTAGAATATTTTTGGTCCCCCAATAACTTTTTCCTCCAATTCCAATGGAAGTAAAGAAGACTAAATAAATAGGTAGGTAAAAGTATAACCTAGATGTGATGGGAAAAATCCAAATTTAAACCTCCATCCTTCATAGCATTCAGAGAAAATAAATGATTACAAGAAGACCAACTTTTCTTCAATGAATCCCTCAACTTTTCAACCTCACAAAGGATCATCTATAACAGAGAAGGCAGAAAGACAACCTGTATTTCCTGTCTACGTATTTCTTCTTTTCTTGCTTCTGATCTTGAACTTCTTTGCACCTCAAAAATGATAGCAGCTCCAGCAACCTAAATAGAAGGAAATTAAATTTATGTTGTGCAAAACCTCCTGCTTTATGTTATGAGGAAGACAAACTGATGATGGCACAAATATTGATAGATGGCACAGATGGATAATTCTCAGCATGCTATTAATTAATCCTGAAAGCAAGTGGAAATTCTACAAATTATGGGAAGAACTTCTTACATATATATTTGCAATATTCAGTTTATATATATTTGCAATATTCAGTTTAAAATCGCAAAAAAATAAAATGGGATTAGAAGTCAAACAAGTTCACATTGGTTATCAAATCACAATCTTCATATGGTCGACATCAATCTTGAATGCTACCATTCATACAGATATTTCTTTCTCAATACATATGAAGCCTAGTAGTTTTCAATATTAGAACAACTTTGCTCCTAGAGGGCTCTTTCACACCCTCAAATAAGATAATTCAAATCTTATTTTCTGGTTTAAATCTTTTTCTTCTCTTCTATTAGACAAGGGAAGTCCATTAAGAGCCTAGCTTACACAAATTTACAAATGCTTTTAGACAATGGCAAAACCTACACACAGAGGCCATAGATAGCTTTTCGTAGAATGGCTCTATTTGGCTTTGGCGCCTCATGGGAGTAAATTGGAAAGTACATAAGCACTTTCTTAAAAACATCCTAGAATTAACCGGAACTTAATTTAATACCAGAGGCAATAAAAAGCAAGCTAACATGAACGGATTTTTGGGCAGTGAATTGCATGAACATCTACTATTGAGTAGCTCAAACCTTCCCAACAAAATATTTATCCAAGGAGTTTCTGCACAAGTCGAATCTATTAATTAGATTCCCAATACCTTGTGCATATATTTAAAAACGGTAGCTTCCCCTGCCATATATGGCTATCATTCATTAATAGTATTCCTTTCGAAGGAAATATTAAATATCGGACAACTGATTATCTCATCTCTACTTGGATAAAAGCTAACCAAACTGGACACTCCTCTTTCAACATGAAAACAAACACGGGGCAAAAAATGCAAACAAACTACTTGATCTTTGTTTCTATGAAATCTTATATATGTCCTGCAAAGTTTGAAATAAGGTCGACCAACTCTTCTATAACATAAGTTATCCCTTCTCTCCTTTTAAAGGAAATATTTTAACACAATTATCTAAAGGGTCAGTCAGTTTAATGAACAGAAGTGTCATTTGTAGAGATTCAAATGGTTGTCAAAGTTCTTCAATATTGGTCCAGAGTACTCTTATTCAAAAAAAAAAAATAGAACTCGGAGTATTTTCTCTAAACATTTTGGGCCTCCACCTAACTAGTTGGAAGACAAGTAACACAATTACAGTAGTCATCAACCAACTACTCTATAAGATTTCTAACTAAAGGAACCTCACGTAATGATCACTCAGAAGAACATGAAAACAAGGACTGAGCTCTAAACAACCTTATCATAAAGAGTGTAAAATCATGTCATAAACTAAGCATCCCAACTCTTAAGTAATTACAAGAAGGCAGGTGAACGATTTTTTTTTATATATCTAGCAATACAAACATTCAATAAAAAATACAACAAAGAGTCATTACAACAGAATGGCCACATCCAAGAGACAGATGGTGCTGAGAAAGTGAATATAATCACGATCGTGGCACCTCTTCAAGTTGCTAAAATGGATGTCATTTAGTCAAGTTTAGCGCAAAATATTTATTCTGCGGAGCACAGAGATGACATTGTCATCATCTAAAAGAAAGACCGCACACTGCTAAAATAATTGTGAGATGCAACTATGATTTTAATGGAACCCATGAAGAATTTAACTCACTATCATGCACAACAGTTCAACAAGACTCAACTAGTTAATGGGGTAAAGATTGCCTCTTACTCATGTCTATACGGATACATTGGGAACAAGTAACTAATATGTTGAATCTAAGGTGGAATTGTTTTAACAAAACCCAATTTCTATCTTTGGTAGAAACAATACTTGACCAGACTTTAGTACCTTTCAAAAGAGTCGGATTAGTCTGAGACGAAGTCTTAAAACAATGGGGGAACATGTCCATTGAATTGTATACATACTATACCGAACACTATTGCAAGCGTGAAATTTGTAAAATTGATAATAACCCAATAAAAAACAAACCGACATGCCCAAAACAACCACACTGATAAGCTTCGGCACTGTCTTATAATTTGGACTCGAACCTAACTCAATTAAAATGTTAATTCTTTATCTAAGAGTATGTTTCTATAAAATTCACACAAATACTTATAGAAGAATAAAATAAGAAAGAAAAACAAAATTAGTTTCTCCATAAAATTAAGTTGTATACAAATTAATTTATAAAAATCTCTCATATTAGTTTCTCTTATTTTCTAATTTATATATAAATTAGTTTTAGTTTATTTACAAATTTTCTTTTTATCTTTATGAAAAAAGTTTATCCAAAAATACCTTAAGATTTGTCAAGCACGTAAACGCTATTTTAGCTTTATCACTAATCAAAGTGGGATTTCCTTCTATCAGAATTCAGTGATGATCAAACAGTAAAACACACAAACAGGTTGAAGACAATTCGTGACACAGAACGAACATGGTAATAATGGTAGGAAGAACAACATCATTATGTTATCATTACCGAGAACACGAAGAGTTCTCCGAGCAAATCGGCAGCAACTTGCACAGCCCTCTCCTCGTTCAAAGGACGGATTGCAACATCAGTGGCACGACCATAGATTCTTCTCTGCACTGTCGTCGTCAATCTGTGATTGGCCTGAGCCAAGGAAGAACCAGAGTCACACACAGCACAGGATAAAGCACGTGTGAGTGTGAAAACGGAAAGAAGACACGTGCGAGCGGGAGAAAGGAAAGTGGGACCTGGCAATGGCGATGATGAAGCTGCGGAACTTGGGGTGGTAACCGGCCTCCTTCTTGAGCCTGTTGGCGATTGGTTTACACGCGGTTTTGAGAGCGAGTGTTGCCAGCTTCACCACGGGAAGCACCATATTCTCTGTCGAGAATAGGAAAGTGAAGTGAGCTACGAAGTTGATAACGGTGAAGCGAATTTGGTGCCTCTGTTGGGTGCGTGTGATCCACGACCGTATTTCATCACCGTATCTTTCTTGCTTAACAAGAACATGGTCTGCTCCATCACAAGGTGCCGGAATAGTAAAAAGGAAAAAAATTATAACTACTTAATCATATTCGAGAATCTTCGCGAAGGTTTACGAAATTGATGATTTGTTTCTAGGGTTGAACTCAATTACTTCATATTAATAATTAATATTTGAATTTTTACAGTACATTTTAGACTTAATTAAATTAAATGCCAAGTCCATTGCTATTAAATCTAATTCTTTTATTAAATACTCCAATTTTTTAAAATTTTTCATCATAGTATTTATAGTTTCTTTTTTTATTAACAAGTTGATACGATTTTAAGTTGTTTTGTAATTTTGTTCCTACACCACGTTAACAAATGTTAACCTCTTTAATTAATATAAAATTATATTTCAATTATAGTAAAATGGTATACGATTTTTATTATTTTTGTTAAAAATATGTTACATCATCGTTACTCATTAAGAGTAAGATAATAAGCAGGAGATTTTATATTAGTTTGTCTAAATAATTAGGAGGGAATCTTCACTAATAATTTTGAAGAATAAAAAATAATACACTTAAAATATATAAATTTGTAATACACATAATTTTAAATTCATTTTTTCATTTATTGGATAATATCATATTTAAAGATGTTTATTGTATCAAATTTCAAATAATTAATATCAAATTCATTATCTATAATTTAGTGAACTTTTTCTAATTAAACAATTGAATTATTAATATGATGTTTTAGATTATATAAATATGTTTAATTTATTTTTTGTTTTCATTTGTACAGAAGTTTCCATTTTATTATTTTTAAAAAATAAAATTATTCTTTTATTCTTCACATCAATCTACATTTAAAAAAATTAAAATTAATTTATCATAATTTTATCAAAAATTCAAAGACATAATTACTAAAAGAAAAATTTATGATAATCGAACTACAATTAAAAATTGGTTACGAAAAAATGCAAATATAATACATTACTTTTTCTTCTATATATTCATAGAAAATTGTAAAGGAAATAAGTAAAAGGAATTCTAGGGTTGTATTTCATTGGAAGGAATAAGAGAGAGAGATACAAGAGAGAGTATCTATAATTAATATATATAATCCTTACCATTACGATATTATTTCTATATTAATGTAAAAACATGCAAAAGTGTCCCTGTGATTCAGCTATTTTAATAATTAAAATATTTTTCCATGGTTTAATTTCTAACGCTCTCCCTCAAGTTGAAGAGTGAATATCAAAAACTCCTAACTTGCGCTTCATGGTAGAGAAAACTTCTTTTTCCAATGGTTTGGTGAACACATCAGCAAGTTATTCAACAGAAGACACATGTTTTGTTGCAATTGAACCATCTTGAATCTTATCACGAATGAAGTGACAATCCATCTCTATGTATCTAGTTCTTTCATGAAATACCGGTTAGCCACAATGTGTAAGGCGACTTTATTGTCCCAATACAACAATGGCAGTTTAGGATGCAATATCTGTAAATCTATCAACAATGATCGTAACCAAGTCAACTCACAACAAGTACCTGTCAATGATCTATATTCAGTTTCTGTTGAGGATAGAGAAATTGTCTTCTGCCTCTTTGTTCACCAAGAGATGAGGGAGGATCCAAAAAAAACACAATAACCTGTAGCTGATTTTCGGGCTACAGGGCAACCTCCCCAATCTGAATCACATAAAGCGCGCAAAGATAAATCATTTTGTGAAGAAAAAAATAGACCTTGACCTGGATTATTCTTTAAATATTGTAGCACACGCATTGCAGCTTTCATATGAGGCTTGCATGGAGAGTGCATGAATCTGTTTAGTATGTGTACCACACAGGTGATATCAGGATGAGTAATTGTCAAATAAATTAAGCGACCAATAACTCGCATATATACTGACGAGTCCTTTAATAATTCCACTTCATCAGAAAGCTTGTATTTTGTTCCATGGGAAAATCCACGAGCTTAACTCCAAGATACCCACCATCTTTGATAATTTCCAAAGTGTATTTTCTTTGTGATATGAAAATACCTTTTGTAGAACAAGAGACCTCAATACCCATGAAAAACTTAAGATCACCCAAATCTTTTATCCGAAAACGATTGTGTAGGAATTATTTAAGACTAAATATTGCAATAAGGTCATTACCAGTTATAAGAATTAAATCAACAAAGTTGTAAATGACTTGCCTTTTGTACATGTAAATAGTGAGTAATATGCTTTTGATTGAATAAAACCAATAGCCTGATTAGTTGTAGAGAATTTGGCAAACCATTAACGAGAAGCTTGTTTTAATCCATATAAGGACTTGTTGAGGCGACACACAAGATTCTCCCCTTATCGCTAAAAACCTGGAGGAAGGGACATATAGATTTATTCGAAAAGATCACCATGAAGAAAAGCGTTATGGACATCAAGCTGATGAAGAGACCAATGTTGAGCAGCAACCAAAGCTAATAAACAGCAAATTGTGACCATTTTAGCAGTAGGTGAAAAAGTGTCATGATAATTGATACCTTCTAGTTGTGTCATATGTTAGTTTTGAAATGGTGATTTAAGCCATGAAGGGGGGTTGAATTGGCTTTTTAAAACTTTTTTTGAAAGCTTAAACATCTTTTCAATCGAATCAAATAGATTGGAAAGTTAGGGTGTAAAAGCAGCAGACCAGTACACATTCAATCGATTAAAAAATAAAACAGCAGACTAATTTGTTCTTGAGCTATGAAATAGTCGATTAAAAAAATAAATTAGTCGGTTAAAATACTAGAGATTTGTGCAAACTTCGCAGATTTAACTAAAACAACAATTTTTTACATACAAGACTTGTTCCAATCAATATTTTTAACAAGTATACAACCTTAGATTACATAAGAACGCATCAAATCACACCAAAGAATGAATTACTTGGTTTTCTTGAGATTTTAAAGAGATTCAAAGTGAGTGAGATGAGGGAGAGAGAATTGCACAGTTGTTTTTATACTGGTTCACTCAATCATAGAGCTACATCTAGTTTACCAGGACAACCTGAACCTGGTTTCCATTATATTCAAAAGTTTTACAAATCACACACCAAGATTACACTTTTGAACAAAGAAACTCACAAGATTTTTGACTCACAAAAATCTAGACACACCCCCTGCAAAAATCACACTTACAGACCGAAAATCACATCAGGCAAACCAACAAGAGGCACAAGAGCATCCAAACCTGATGGTGGTTGTCTCTAGCCAACCATACATGTGTTCTTCAAGCTACTCACAAGCCAAAATGCCTCCAAGATCAACCAAAATCTTCAAACAAGTTACAACTGTGTATTGCAAATAGAGAGTTTTCCAAAGAAGAATGACAAAGTTTTATGCTCAAAAACTCAGAAAACGTTATTATGCTCTCGAAAATACAACATATATAGTTTGATTTAAGTGAAATCAGTCGATTGAATTTTTTGTACAGTCAGTTGATTTCACTTGACTTAAGTGAAATAAGTCGATTGAAAAATAATTCAACTGACTGAATGCATTCATACCAGAAATTATATACTACAAGCCTTTTAACCTATTAAAACCCATTTTAACAGATTAAAAGAGACGCACTAAGGCACACAAGACATCTAACCTATGTCATATAGCCTACAAACATGATATAACAACAAAACATTACATTTAACATGTTATTTTCAGATTTAACACACTAAAACATAATCTTCAAGTGGATCTTCATCAATCTTCATCAAACACCTATGATCTTCATGCACATGACTTTATCAATTCTTTGCTTCAAGCTTGCTTGTGGCATACCATTCAAGAGAACCATCAGATTTGCACTTGATTTTATACACCCAACGACAACCAATAGCCTTATTTCCAAGAGGAAGAGTTGTAATAGACCAAGTATTATTGGCCTCCAAAGCAGCCAATTCAGATTGCAATGCCTCTTGCGATGTTGAAGGGTATAGTGATCATAAGAGATAAAATTGTAGAAAGGATATCATGTACCTTTATTTGGAAAAGATGAGGAGGATGACAATGGGCAAAAGGACACTACCTGATTGCAAATATAATCTCATAAAGTTGCATAAGGACCATGAGATCGTTGAGAACAATGCAAGGGAACAATAAGTGGGGAATTAGTGGGAGGCATAATTGTATTTTTGTAGGTGGTGGTGGAGTGTATGGAAGAGTCGTAGACGGAGGATTATCTGAGACAACATTAGGTATGATAGGGATTATGGTGGTGAAAGAAGTGTTAATGGATTCATACGGAAAAATATCCTCATGGAAGACAACATCACGACTAGTGAAGACTTGGTGGGTTTCAAGAACATATAACTTGTAAGCCTTTTGGCCAAGAGGATAACCAAGAAAAAACATATTTTTGGACACGAGGAGCAAACTTATGAGAAAATGAACATTAGTAGCATAAGCAAGACATCCAAAAACTCGAATGTATGAATAAGAAGGGAGTTTACCATCTAGGCGCTTAAAAGGTGTTTGATGTGATAGAAGAGGCGTAGGCAACCTATTAATAATATGAACAGTAGTGGAAACACATTCTGCCCAAAAGTGTAAGGAAAATGAGCTTGAAAACAAAGAACGTGTGCTGACTCAAGAATATGTTTATGCTTATTCTCGACAAATCCGTTTTGTTGTGGTGTGTAAGTGCAAGAATATTGGTAAGTTGTTCCTTGTTGTGTAAAAAAAATCTCGCATAGAAAAAAAAATTCCTTCCCATTGTCAACCCGAATATTGGCTATATTGGTATTAAAATGGGTTTTAACAAAAGAGAAGAAATTGGTAAGGAGATGTTGGGTTTCACTTTTATGATGCATGAAAAAAATTCAAGTGAAGCGAGAAAAATCATCCATAATAGTCAAAAAATACCGTGCACCAGAAAGATAAGGAACTTTATATGGTCCCCAAATATCACAATGAAGTAATACAAAAGGTTTAATGTAAGAAATTGAGCTATTTGGAAAAGGAGGCGTGTCTGTTTTGCAAGAGTACAAACATCACAAATTTTATTTGACTCTAAAGATAAGTTTAAAAAGTTTTAGCCATGAAATCTAATATAGATGGAGATGGATGTCTTAATCGTCGATGCCACAAGGTAGTAGAAGTGTTTGAAGGATGAGATGACTTTGGTGACATGGGTTGTGAGTGATTGAATGGAGGTATGTGACTTATTTAATGTCATTGAAACCAAGTAATAGAGTCCACCTTGTTGTTTACCTAAACCAATTGTCATTCTCGTCATCAAATCCTGTAACATACAACCAGAAGGAAAAAAGTTACTGAACAATTTAAATCTCTTGTGACCCGACTTATTGACATCAAATCTACTTTGCAAGATGGTACATGAAGCACATTTGTTAAAGAAGTGTTTTATTTTCTGTTGACAAGCAAGGTTGGTGAAGAAATAATGTGATCGGTGGCCCTACTATCAATTATAAGTTTGGGTGATGACAAACTTGAAGGAACATTGGTGTTGTTGACCTTAGGATTAGCTGATGGAGATGATACATTACCCTGCATAATAGGCACATATGTTGAAGTTGTAGTTCGGTTAATCCATTCATTGTGGATTACAATTGTTGCATCACTAGAGTTGTTGTGACATTATTTGCTGAAAATTGACTATTCCCATTGGGCTTAGAATAAGCATTATGGGTGACTACATGCCTTGGGTGTTTAGGAGGATAACTATGTAGCTTCCAACATGTTTCTTTTGTATGATGATCTCTATTAAAATGAGAACAATGCAGCGACTTTCAATTAGATGAATTAAAACGAGAAGGAGGACCTTGTTTGTGGCGAACAACAAAGGTTGTTGGTTCATTCTTTTGAACAACCATGGCTGAAGCTTCTATTGTGTCACATGTGGAGCCCAAATGTCTTTTTTTTCTTCTTGAATGATGGAAGACTAAGCTTGTGCAACATTAGGCAATGGATTCATTAAGAGAAGTTGACCACGAATAACACTATAAGAGTCATTCAACCCTACAAGAAGTTGCATCAATTTGAGCCTTTTATTGTTTGTTCCACAAGTGTAGGTTGTATTACTATAGGAGTCTAACTCATCCGATGATTTCTTTAACTTCATGTAATAGGTTGCGTCTGTCATTTGATCTTGAGTCAAGCAAGCAATGTCTCTCTTAATCTGAACAATTCGTGGTGCATGATTTTAAGAGAAGCGATTTTGAAGATCTTCCCAAACTTCACGAGTAGTGTCATAGAAAATAACACTATTTATAATATCAGGTGTCAAAGAATTAAAGATTCAAGATAATACCATGTCGTTGCATTTCTTCCATACTGCATATTCTTCTGGTTTGACTTTTGTAGAGGGTGCCTTGAGAGTTCCATCAACAAAATCCAATTTGATTTTGCATTTAAAGAGATGACCATGACTCTATGCCAAGTCAAAAAGTTGTCTCCATCAAGAGGTTTTGAATCAAAGATCATTCTAGGATGGTCATAATGATGGAGAGAATAAGAACAATTGGAATTTGTTTCTTTTCCATTGTTAGCCATGGAAAAAAGGATAGAAAATAAAAAAAAAATGAATGATTGAGCAAATGATCGTTCCTGCTCTGATATGATGTTGTATTTCATTGAAAGGAATAACATAGATATATACAAGAGAATATTTATAATTAATATAAACAAAGGCATACAGTTACGATATTATTCCTATTTATTCCTATAATAATGTAAAAACGTGCAAAATTGTTCATATAATTAAGCTATCTTAATAATTAAAATATTTTCTCATGATTTAATTTCTAACAAAAATAAATATATAAAGACTCATAATATAAAAAAAATAATGTAAATATATATATATATATATATATATATATATATATATATATATAAAGAGGTGTGAGTATGTTTAAGTGAAAAAAAAATCTCAATTAAATTAGGAGAAATAATGGGTTAAGAGACTTTCTTTAGAAGATAAAACGAATGCGAGTTTATTTATCTTATTCACATTTTTCAATAATAAAATCCTTTTTATCATCATTTCCATATTTAATGGATATAAAATTTTAGTATTACCCATCTTTATTGAAAATCAAATATAATTACATTTATTAATTAAATAGTTATTTAAAAAAATTTAAAAAACATTAGAAAAAAATATTATTTATTAAATATTCTATATCAGGTATAAATAATTTGTAATATCTGAGAAATTTAAATAATTAAATAAATAAATTATTTAATAAATGTGGATAGTAAAAATCTTTATGACATTTAATGTTTATGATGTGGAATAATATTAGCTTAAGTGGTTGAGAGTACTTAATTATGTGAGAGGATTTGAGTTTGAGTCCTGTGTATGCTATTTGTATATTATTTTAATAGTTTATTATCATGAAACATGAATTGGTTGTGCACTTGTTTTGGAATTGGATGGTTGTGTTCAAATCTTGCTAAACTTGAATTATGCTTTCTTTTTTTATAAAATTAATTTTGGCATGGATGGGAAAGGTCAGAAACCCAAGAGGACTGGAAAACCATCATAAAAAGAGCTCAGAGGGAATTGGGAGATATTGAATGTGGAAAAGTAAAAAGGGTCAAGAAGTGAGAGTTATGCTAATCATCAAGGATCATAACTTGCAAGTGGAAGTGAGGAATCCAAGTTAGGGGAGCTGCATTTTATGCCTTAATCTTTAATATTATGTAATTGAATGATGTATGAAATGCATGTGGGCTTTTGATTCTACCAATTTTCTGGATTTTTCGTGTTTCTGAAATTTTTCTAGAAACTGCCTAGCGACAATGAAGGTTCGCCATGCGATACATGATGTTTGAACTCAGTTTCTGGATTCTGCCCAGAAACCGCCTGGCGGCAACGAAGGTCCACCAGGCGATACGAACTAGATTGGTTCGTTTTTGTGACTTTGTCGTTTTGTTTAAACGTGCACCTTTGGTTTTGGGTAGTTTTATGCATGATGGATGAACCTTTGCTAAATTTTGCATGTTTGAGTGCTTTTAAATTGATCAAAGTATGTGTCAAAATGCTGTTTTTTGTATTTTTTGCATAGCAGGAACAACTGAGCGCTGGTTTTGTACTGCCAGGCACCAGGTTCTTGGATTTTGGGCGCCACCTATTTTTCTAGTATGCGTAGTTTTCGTAAAACTTCATTTTTCGATTTGTTAACCGTTTGATTTAGCTGAAATTTTGACAGCGAATTCGTAACATGTTGCTATTAATTTTGTACGGTGTGATTTTAATTTGGTTGTCTGTAGTTGGAGATATGTGATACGCATGATTGCTAGTTTGGAGGTCTTTGAAATGCATGAGTTGGAAGCATGGTTAGGTCCTGTTGTGAGTCTCCATGAATTTCAATGTTGTTGTGGGTTAGTCACATGTTGAGAATGAGTTTATTGGTTAATGCATGTGTATCAATATAAAGGAAATTGTTGCATAAGAGGTTTGAAGTGCTATATTAATTCACATTGGTGCATAGAATTATGTGGTTAACTTGTTAGAGTGCTACTACTTTATATTTGATATGAGCATGTATTATCATAACTTGAAATTGAATGCTAGCATGGATTTAAATGGTGGAGTATATATATAAATATATAAGGATTGATGCATGTGATATATGGTGAATTCTATTAATAATTGAGTAATGGTATGATCTCAATTGTGAACCCATTGGGTATATGAATGTGTTGAATTGTGATTCAATCATGCTAATATGATTGGATAAGTGTGATTGATGTTTTGGATTGCATATGGATTGTTTGGGTTCATTGAGAACCTTTTCAAAGTGCCAAAAACCAGTAGCCTTAACTCTATTGGTATGGTGCTTGCGGTGCGGGGCAAGCCGCTAGGCGATAGCGGCCAAACAAAGGCCATTGGAATCGCGCGGTTCTTGGCAACAAGGGTGGTTCCGTCAAGCGACTACTATCATACAACAAACTCTGAAGGTGTGTAGCGCCTGGTGATGTGTGATACATGCCAAGCGGTTTGAAATCAGGTTTAGCCAAGCGATCTGCGTTGTGATTTCGCCTGGCAACGCTTAGGCAGCACCAAGCGATAACGTAAAGAGGATTGTGCTTTCTTGGCTTGTGTTTTACGTGTTTGTGATGTTGGGCTTGGACCGGGAGATGCTTAATTATGTCATGAGCGGGTAGGTTCATGACTGGAGGTGAACATGTGTTAATATGAGTGGGAGGTTCATATTATGATGCTCTCGTGGGAGGATAGAAGCGGGGAGGTTAGAATGTTTCGTGCTCACACTTAAGGGCTGCTACAAGCGTGAAGGTTAGTAGTTGTTAGTGTTAGACACACCAGTGCAGAAAAGTGTTTTTGCCGCGGTTATTTTGGTCATTTGGCCTCGGTTTAAGACCCGAGGCATATCTAGCCGAGGTAAAAAAGTCCACCTTTCTGCCTCGGTTCTTACCCGAGGCATATCTCATCATTACTGCCTCAGTTCTGATACCAACCGAGGCATAAAATACGTTAAAAATTAAAAAAAATAATTCTGAAATGGCTGAAACCTGCAAGAACACAAGCAAGCAAAAATGCAACTCCGCCATTTCGCAAAACCTCAACACCTCGCGTGTCCAAAATCTCGTGCCAACAACCATTGCATCAACCATTATGTGAAGTTCACCTGCACCAAAACGTGAGGAAACACAGCAAGACGAACCCCAACCCCACAGAAAAAACACCCAAGAAAATGGATTCAAATCGCAAAATGAAAACGCAAAAAATACACCAATGTGCGGACGAAGGTAAGCTGTTGTTCTCGTTGGAGGAGGCGCAATGCCGACAGCAAGTGGAGAAGGCGGGCATGGCGGCGGATCTGCGATGGTGGGTCGCGGGATTGAACAGTGAAGATGCATCTGTAGTGGTGGCGGAACGGCGTGGAGGCACAAATTTTCGAAGGTAGAAGATGCATCTACAGTGCAGCAGATTTGGGTTTTTAAAACCTAACTAGGCTTACTGCCTCGGTTGGTTCGAAACCGAGGCATATACTCACGCAAAAAAAAAAATCAGCCACGTGGAAAAATTATGGCACTGATAGGCCTCGGGTGAAACAACCCGCTGCAGTAAACCATTATATGCCTCGGTTCAGTGGGACCCGAGGCATAAAACTGCCCAATTATTTTCGAATTTTAAAAAAAGTGGGAAAGTGTGAGTTTCTGCCAACATTACTGCCTCAGTTAAATTTATAACCGAGGCATAAACATTCATAGGCCTCGGTTGTTTGGTTAACCGAGGCATAAAAGTTGTTCAAAATCACAAAAATGCCACCGCGTCCGTATCTACCTCGTTTATGCAAGAATCGAGGCATATTGGGCACTGTCTAAACATGAAACTGCACTAGTGACGACAGGCGGGGAGGTTTGTAGAGTTGGACTACGAGCAGGGTGGTTCGTAGAGGCAGGGCCACGAGTGGGCAGGTTCGTGGAAGCATATATATCCTGGGTCCGTGATCAAGTATTGGTATGGTGTGCTTGGAATAGTAGTTCAAAGTGCATAATGAAACTTAGAAGTTTTACACGACTTGTGGCTTGTTCTTTGATGTGCGTGGTCTACGAGGCTTTGGGTGATACCTTAAGGATGGACTTTGTTGTGACATTCCTTGAGTTGTGGCTCAGAATGGTATCCCTTGAGTTGTGGCTCAGGATAGAGGGTAAACATGTGACATTCCTTGAGTTATGGCTCGGTATGACATCCCTTGAGTTGTGGCTTAGGATGGCGGATGGACACGTGCATTCATTGAGTTATGGCTCGAATTGGTGAGTGTTGCCAGTGTGAGTGTGTGAGTTATGGCTCATACGAATGGGTCTAAGAAGATTGTCGTCTTCGGCATTAACCGACGAATTTAGTAGTCTTGGGACAAATACAAACTATGGTTCGTATTGGGAACTTCACCTGACGTTACAAAGTGTAAGACCCGAGAAAATTAAATAGTTATTTAAATAATTATTTAATTATGGCGGGTAATAGAAACATTTAAAGCAATTAATGTGAGGAACTATGACATGGAAAATTACTAGCTCAAGTGGTTGAGAGTACTTTATTGTGTGTGAGGACTTGGGTTCGAGTCCTATGTGTGCCACTTGGGTGTTATTTAAATTATGCGTTTTTGTGTGTTTATATATTGAATGCATGGGGTG
>Ga0214543_1000518_pt1 | contig 65613 bp, 19 predicted proteins | sample CNSS2metaG_FD_160094 | JGI IMG/M metagenome (GOLD analysis project Ga0214543, IMG submission 160094) | Root nodule microbial communities from cowpea collected in UCLA plant growth center, Los Angeles, California, USA - CNSS2 | ecosystem: Host-associated > Plants > Roots > Nodule | place: USA...
TTAAAAAAAAATTAATTTTTTTTAAAAAAAAAAAAAAAAAAAAGAAATTTCATAGTTTGACACGTGTCCTGTACGGACACGGTGTTAACTCCCGGAGAGGACCAAATTGAACCTCTTTAGAAAATTGGGGTACCAAATTAAACATTCCTAAAGTTCGGATACCACATTGAACTTTCCGAAAAAGTTTGGGTACCAAATGTGTATTTATACCTTATTTTAACTTAACAAAACATAATTAATTTTGATAACATTAATTTAAAATATTAAAAGTAATTATGATATTGTTATTAAATTAATCATAATTTCTACACTTTTAGAAAGTTTGATGCACTGTATTCGTGAATTCTAAAATCCGTAAAATTACATGCGTGGATCTGAAATTTATCAAAATATAGGAGATGTAAACATAGTGCAACAAAAATATTCCATTGAATAAATTAATGACAATAAATTTAGGAAGTATATGATTAAATGTTACAGCTGAATATTCTTTGGTCGTATGTTTCCCCGTGTGAAAATCACATCCCAACAGCACAAATTGTCATGGATAAGTTCTCATCACTTGATAAATATGTAATAAACAATATGGGTATTGGCTACCCAAACCAAAACCAAGGGGAAAATTACTATGTATAAAAATTAATCCACTATGCGCTGAACACTCTTCTCAAAGCACTTCATCACCATACCAGCTTAACTTGCCACGGGCTTTGCAATCACTTTCTTTATGGCTTCAGCGTAAGTTCTGTGCTGATAGGTCAGAGTTGATTCAAGCAGGTCCCAAAGTGAGGTCTTAGGATTCCAACCTGAAATAGGAGTAATACACCATTACCACATAAAAAACATATGTTAATAATGAGTTTTTCCGAAAAAATTGAACACCGATGAGACATGAACGAGCTATCAGAACATCACTGTCAACTCAAACCAGATCATAGTTTTTTTTTTACTTATATATTATTCACGTTACTCATTTCAATTTTTAACCAACGTGAAACTTCAAACTGTTGGTTGTTGTGAGGGAAAACACAGGAAGATTCCGTATTATGAACAAGCCTGTATAAGAGACCAGAATACCACTTTCAACTCAAATGCTTAAAACAATGAACTTAAAACAATGAATTTATGCGTTTAAGACAATGAGTTTATAGATCTTTCTACTTATATAACGACAGTAGGAGATTCTGTACTGGTGAGTTGTGAACAAGTTTATATAAAAAATCAAGACACCACTTTCATCCCACTTTCATTTTGAGTTATGGATATTCTACTTATATACTAATCATCTTTCACATTTCTATTAGATGTAAGACTTTGGACTCACCTTCAATTTCTAACACTGACTCGTCTTGAATTCTTAACAAACAATTTTTAAGATAAAGTAGAACAAGGAAATATACCAAGTTGTCTATTAATTATGGTCATGTCAGGAATTCTCTTGTCGCTGTCATCATATCCCTCGCCATAAAATTCTTTGGAGCTCACATCAACAGTAGGCTTTTCCAGGGGAGCTTCTCCACTTACCTTTGAATAAACCTGCAGAGTTGAAGGAAAATAACTATTTCATGTGTCAAACACCATGTGAAAAATCTAATAGGGTGAGTCAAAAACTAAAACTTGATGCTCAACCTGTGACATCATTTCAGCAAGCTGCCTAACCGTAACCTCGTTGTTTGGGTTACCCACATTAAAAATGTGTCCATTGGCCCTCGCAGGATTTTCCTGTTAACAAGTCATTGTTAATAACAGTTTAAAGTTGAACTTCTGCAATGAGATAGATAATCTGCACTTAAAATCAAAAAGTCTCGTCAAAGATTGGATATGGGAGCCTACAATCATCAACAAAACAGCTTCAATAGCATCCTTAATATACACAAAGGTTCTCTGGGATTGGCCACCATCCACAAGCTTGAGGGGCTCACCACGGAGGAGATTCTGCAGAAAATATTCAGAACAGAAATTCAAAAAATACTGAGCAGCAACATTCAATGTTAAACAAAGTCCTAAGTCTCACAAGCTCACATTGCTAAAGCATGCCAGAACCCGCGGAACACCCTCACTTGGACCATCAATGCCGGGAATGAAATCCATTCGTGGTCCAATCCAATTAAAAGGCCTCACAATTGTGAATTCCAATCCATTTTCAGCGCCCTCAGCTGTCAACAACACCATCTCAGTGAGACAAAAATCAATTCATGAAAATTGAAAATGGAAAACAGCAATTACCATAAATGAGCCTCTCAATCAACTGCTTAGCACAGGCATATGACCATCTCTGCTTTTCAATCGAACCAAAAATACAAGGAGACTCATCCTCCTTCAGCACGTAGTATGCAGGATCCTAACACCACAACGAAACAACATTATCAAAGAAAAAAACTCAATAGATTCCACTACTTTATCTAAACATTGTGTGAATAACAGTAAAAACACACACAAAGATAGATAAGACTATTCATTGGAAAGATCCACCATTGCTAAAAAAATAAACCATTGATGCAGTGTAGATTTCAAAGCATCGTCGGTTATGCACAGATCTACAGTAGCACGTCGAAGGAAAGTGAAAGGTTACCTGACGAAGTGCACTATCTTTGGGGAGGAAGCTTCCAATCGTTTTCCCATACACTTCACAGGTAGAGAAGTGAATGAGACGCTTGTTGTTCTCCGAACAGTACTTCGCCTGAACCCAAAACTCCAATCCTCAATTCCAACTTCCACACACACACACACAGTAAGAGAAAGTAAACAAAAAAAAAGTAACACGCACCACAGGAAGCGCGTCGATGAAGTTGCTGTAAATGGTGTCGAGAGGGCGAGTGTTGTAATCCGCGGGAGTGCATATAGCAGCCAGGTTAATGGTCTGAAACAATGAACAAAGCAACCCAATTGTGTCTCAAACAGAAAAGTTATCGGAAACGAAAAAAGATTGCATTTTTAGGAGGGAACAGAGTGAAACCAGATCTGCAATCTTGATGAGACCCTCAAGTCGAGAATCGTGCTTGATGTTGAGGCGGTGGAATTGGATGCGACCAGCCCAGGGGAGCGTGTCGGGTTCGAGAAGGTGTTTGATCTTGTCGTTGTAAACATCCAAAGCAAAAACCTTGTGAGGGGTTTCATTCATGAGCTTCTCGCAGAGGTGAGACCCAATGAAGCCACCGGCACCTATCATACAGATGGTGATTGGTTTTATGGGGTTTCCGTCCAGATCCAATCGCGCAGAAGCCATTGCTCAAACTGAATGTGAGTGTTTCTGTGAGAAGAGAAAATGATAGAAAGATTTAATAGTTGAGGTAATATATAGACGGAGAAGAAGAAGAGTGTTTCTTCTCTTCTATCCCTTCCACAGTGCTGTGGTTTTGGTTACTGTCACTGTTAGCGATCGTGTGATGTCAGAGAGTTGCAAGCAAGGTATATATATATATTATATAAGTACTCTGTTTTTCTTTTACATCATTAGTTTAAACAATTTCAGACACTTGTTAAGGATGCTTAGATATGAATTTTCATGAGAAGACAATAATTTGTGTTGCATGAGATGAAGCTTTTGATTGATCCACATCACCCTTTGCATAGTATTCTGTCTTTGAAGTACAGCTAGCTATGATTCTTCCACCACTTTACACACGCTTATCTCACTCACTCACAGCACATACACACACAAAATCTAATAAAAAAATGTTTGTAATAAACAAATAATTCAAATGTAAAAAAAAATCAAAATTGCAATATGGTCAAGATATAGATTATTGTATTTCCTGTATTTTTAATTTTTATATATAACCATTAGTACTAAAAACTGATTTGTTTAACTGGTTTTTTTATTATAATTTAACTTTCTGTATTTTAGTGTTTATTATTTAGTGTAACAGTATTCTAACTCTTATTCTCGTAAAATAATTTAGACATGCGATTATCTGTCACTAATAATAATTAAATTATTTCTTATAATGTCAATAACAACGCGTTTAAATGTCAAAAGTTTAATTACAAATTTAAAAATTTGAAGTATAGGATGAATTTAATAAAACTATAGGATGAATTTGAAATTTAATTAATCCTTTTCATTATTATGTGATATATATACTCTATTTTACACATAAATTAAGATCCATTGGAAAAAGAACAATCCAATTCGAGTATTTGTGTGGCGGTGGTGAGCTGTGCCACCAATCTAACTTTGTTCGCATTAATTACTCCTTCAACTATCAGGTTCTTGACTTTAATTTCTATTTTTTAAAATAATAAACTATAGAAATATTCTTTAAATGTTGAACACTTAATTTTCCATTTTCTAATGTAACTGTTTTATCAACTTGACTTTCAAGTTTGTTTCGCATGATTTTACCATCAAAATTTTAAATTTTCATAAAGTATATAATGTGTTAAATATTTAATAAAATATGATTATGCCTGGAACAAATTGTAAAAATAGTCTTAACAGTGTCGTTTTCTAATAAAGTGGTCATAACATAATTTAATTTTTAATTTAAAAAAAAAAAAAAAAACTTTTGTTAAAATTTATCACTTAATAAAAAAAAATTAATGAACAAATGAATGAAAATGAAAAAGTTTGAAGATAGCATCATGAAAAGAAAAGGTAAATGATAAAATAGTGGTAGATGGACGATAAAATATACTATCAAAGTAATATTACATATATAAATTATTTTTACGTTTATGTACTATTTCCTTTCCCATTCTATCATAATGATTCATATTTATTAATAAAATTGGTTAGTTTAACTAACAGCGTTCAGTTAAGTGATTACAACATTTTTATTAAAAATGGTTTAAATATCTTTTTTTTGTTTTTGTTTGTAGTGTTTGTTGTGGATGATCCTCATTTTGACAAAGACAAAATGTTTAAAATCGTCATCATTTTATCCGAATGTTTAAAATGGTCATCATTTTCACAATTCGTGTTTTATCTGGTCATTTTTTGTGACGTCGTTTAAATCAGTAACGGAGTACTATACAGTTGACACACACTGTTCGTATTATGGTGTGTTACGTGTACTGTAGGTAATTAGATAGTTGGAGATATATAGGTGAACTAGGATTTTGGTAAGGAATGTTTAAGCACAAACAAACCCCAGAATAGAATTACGAAAATTATAGCCCACGAGCAAATACAACCCATAAAACCATAAACACACCTACCTCGTTGATAATGATTAACTGGAAAATTGAAATGAAGAGTGTGACTGCAATCCAACGATGAAATAACAAGTATTAGCTGCTTCCTCTGCAAATCCGAGCTTAAGAAAGACGAAGATGAAGAAATCGCTTCCAACTATGAAGAGTGCGACTGCAATCTAACTCAAGCCCTAATTGCAAAATTTCTCCCAAATTGAAAAGTTAACGTTAATTAGTCATTTGTACAGTACACGTAACACACCCTAATGCAACCGTAATACAAACAGTGTCACCTATACAGTGCTCTATTACTGATTTACACGGCGTCACAGAACAAGACCAAATAAAACACAAATTGCGAAAATGAGGACCATTTTAAACATTGGGTAAAAATGAGGAACATTCTAAACATTCTGTCAAAACGAGGACCATTTACAACAAACACTAGGAAAATGAGAACGAAAAAGGTATTTAAGCCTTTAAAAATTATTCTTAGAAGAGAGAGAGCAGTAGAGTCAATAACACTTTATTGTAATTATATTATTAGAATGAATTATTTACTCTTTTTTACGAAAATAAAATATTTAGAAAAAAAAACAAATTAATTAAATATAAATGACAAAAATAAAATACTTGAGAAATTTCCAATAATTTTAGATTTATTACAGAATAAAAAAATATATTCAGTAATTATTTTCATTTCTAATACCATTTGAATTCAAAGTATCTAAGAATTTTAATTCCAATTTTGTTTGGATTAACCTCCTATTAATACATTTTAAAAATATCTAAACACTAATTTAAATAATTATGAATCGGAGGACTATCACGTGACGTTGAGTCATAATTTGCTTTTATACCTTTTATAGGTCACATTTGTATTACATTTCTTTTAAAATTTGTGATAATTTGTACTTTAATATAAATAATTTTATAGTTATTTGTTGGTTGAAGATAAATTAAAAAAAAACTATTTATTTTACAAAGTTTGTAACAATACAAAAACAACGCTTGGTGTATTGCGGGTGAAGTAAATTAATGTGGTTTTATGATTTAAAATTAAAGACATATTTAGATTTATTTACTTTTTATTTGCTTTGCTGGGTTTAAACTTTAATATATTTTTTTACCTGATTTCTTTTGTAATTATATTCGGATCCCACAAAACGTTTTCGGCTGCTACTTCCAGCACCCATCTTTTTTTCTTTCTGCACTCCCACAAAGCGGTAATTCTTAAATTACTTCTTATTAAAATATAATACAAATTTCTGCACGTCCTTACTTTTAATACATTTTTAGATTTGAAGTTGGAGAAGGTATTATCAAATTTGGAAAATATATTCTATAATACTCAATACAAAATATTATTTTTTTTAGAAACAAGTGATTCAAAACATATTTTTGGATTCAAAATATCTTTTGGAACATTCGTTTGAGATTTTGTTTTTATACTACAGAACACTCAAATTATAATATAAAATGAAAAATCTGAAACAATTCCGGATTCTAAACTTTGGAAATAAGTTTTGGAACATTCGTTTTCTTTTTCTTTTTATATTCTAAATTAAATGTTTTGAAATACATTTTTTAATTTGAAAATATCTTCCGAATTCCGAAACATTCATTCTGATATATAAAAAAAATTCTTGGAGAATAATTGTTCCTAATAGCATTTTAGAATCTAGATAGTACCTTTTTAATTAGACATTTCGGAATGTATCTCTCTTGTTTTGTTTTTCTATAACATTTTTTAATTCCTTTTAAATTAAAATTTAAGTTAAATTCATTAAAGAGAAACATTGTTTATATTTTTCTTTTTCGGAGAATGAATCTGCAAAAAGTTGAATAAGAGAAGAGGTGTCTGAAAGGATGATACACTAACATTGTTTATAGGAACACTTCTTTTTTTTAGGCTATACAATTTAATAAATGTGTAATTTTAATCTCTATAAAATTACAATTGCCTATTTGATCTTCTAATTTTCTAAAACGAGATAATTTGGTTGATTATTAACATCTCATTTAATCATGTTGTGAAGTTTAAATCTAACTCCATTCTAAAAAAATCATTAGTAAAATTTAATAAAAAAATTTCATGTCAAAGCATAGATATCTTGAGTTTGAAACTAATGAATAATTATACTTATAATTTTTATATCATATTAAAAAAAGAAGTCTCACTTAACCTTTAAAATTGTCATTTATATGTTATAAATTCATCTTATTTTTATTTTTAAATTAATGCGAATTTCAAACAAATATTTGTTAACAATTATAAGAAAATCTACCTTATTTTTACTTCACCTAAATCTCAAACAAATGTTTTTAACAAGTACAAGAAAATCTATTAAACTTGTTATAAAATTTTACTATCACTATTTTACGTGAAAAATAATTGATATTATTATCATTAAAATATATATATTATTTTAAAATAATAATTTGATAATAATTTAAAAGTTTATCAAAATTATTAAATTTTAGAAAATATCAAATGTACCTTAAATTTTCATAAGAATCAAACTTACATATTTTCAAAATTATAGTACCTAAAATTGATTTGTGCACGAGAAAAAATAAAGATTTGCCGCTGAGACTCGTCATTTTTATCTTCCTTCAAAAGTGGATTCAGTTGATAGAGAGGTTCAACGTGGCATCGATAATAATTTTATTTATTATTTTTAATTAATAGATAATAATAGTTATATTTTTATGATATTAATTTTAAAAGCAAATATGAAATATTTCAAAATGAATATTTAAAATTATATACAAAGAAGATGAAATTGGAAACCCTAAGAATTAACTTGGTTAATCATTAAACAATGGGTGGAAAGAAAGAAAGAAAAGATCAACCCGCATAATACGTAAATTCAAAGCTTTTTATAGTTTACAGGTAGGGATAAAACATGTGCCAGATAAGAAAAGTAGAATGATTCTATTTCAATTCAAAGTACTATAAATGGGAAATAAAAGTATAATGCTAAATTCAGTATTAAAATATAAGAAATCCAAAGAAAAGATAAATATCAGAAAAACACAAATACTTGCCACTAGTTGATTCCAAATTAAAAATACATTTAAAATTGGTGGGAGATAGAAAATAACCATCTTGAGAGAATGAATATTAAAAAAAAACCTTTTTTATTTATATCACATTTTATTATTTATTAGAGATATTTATCTCATTTTATAATTTTGTCTTCTTTCCTTTTGTACACAATCAAATAAAAATAAACTATCCATTTTTTTCTTTGAATTATTCTCTTACCAAACAATTTAGAAATTATGTTATCTTATTGCTTTTTTTTTTCTTTGCATTGACTTTCTTTCCTAGATAAGTTATACACAACCAGTGTTATGGAAAGAAACCACAGAATTATTTCACCAATCGAACATAGCATATGGTCGAAACTTAAGGTCACAAGAAACAGTTAAGTGTTGCCAACAAGAAAAGCTATATTGCGTTGTATCTGAGGGTTTCTTACAATGATCTTCTTTTGTTTTATCTTTTAGTTTTTTACTCTTAAGTTAGCTCTGAGGGTTTTTTAAGTTCTACAACCTTATAAAATTTTGGAATACATTTCTTTATAGAAAATTGTGTATGTGGTCTTGATTATTTTTGTATATTTTTGTCAATTCCAAATGTCCCTATGTACATGTGTATCATCAATTTAAAAAAATGTTATATATATATATATATATATATATATATATATATATATATATATATATATATTGTCATCATAAAATATAAAATATAATATGATGATCCAAATTGAATTACTACAATACATCATTTTACATACAATAAAGTGTACTTTAAAAGGTAAATAAAGTGGAACTTTAGAAAGGTAAATAATGTCAATTGATTTGTCATAAATATTTTTATTGAAAAACAATTTGAATATAAACCGTATTAAAATGTCATTATTTTCTATCTTCTAAATAAAATAGTGTTATAGGTATTTTAACTATGCTGACACGTCAAAACTTATCAAAAATTTGTTATTAATAAAAGTTTATTAAAAAATAAATAAACAGCAAAGCATAAAGAACCACATCAAATATATAATAAAAATTACATAAACCAACTGTACCTATTACTAAGTTTGTAATTATCATTATTTTAATATTTTCTTATATGTAATATGTGATTCCCAACTAAAAATATTATATTATTTATAATCATCCACTACATTTACATTTTCGTGATTTAATAAAAGCCGTTTTTTGTAATGACAAATAAAAAAAATATAACAAATTATAATTCCATACAAAAAAACAAACAAACCAACATTTGATTTAATTAATAATTTAACATAACAAAATACATCCGACAAATACACCAATGTAACAAAATGTTAAAAGAACATAATATCGAAAGTTCTGATATTATAATAAATAGTTCTACGTTTAGAGTTCTTATCTTAATCTTATTCCTTACGTAATTTCTTTTATGTATCTTTAATGAAATATAGCATCAAACTTTATGTCATGGTTAAAGCATGAACATCAATGTGTCCAAAATCCAAGTGTTGTTACGTGTATCTTAATTTCCTCCTCTTGTTTCTTTTCTTTTTTTCATATAAGTTACCCCTGTTGTGCAGTAAAATTGGTATGGTTGAAAAGTGCGCTTGTTGAAGAAGCTTGTAGTTGCATTTCACGTGCAAGAATGTGTTTGTAACCAACGTACTTTCTTACTACTATATATTAACTTTAGTCAGGTTTTTGGTTTTGGGAAATGAAAAAAACAAACCAAGAAAAAGGCCATTTGTTTGCTTATCAAATCACAGTTCATGTATGCTGAAACACACCACATAACTTGCTACTAGCACCTCTCTTTGACTATGTTTTAACAGATATCTTGAAGTTCAAGACATGATCATAATTTCATTCATACTTCTGCAACATTAAAATGGCTACAGCTAAGAACGTTTATGCTACCCACTTCTAATTAAAAAAGGTTAAATATAATCTTCGTTGGTTAACTTACACAAATAATTGGAATTAATCGATCTTTGAAATTTTGGACCAATTTAGTCTTCATCTTTAGAGATGTGTGAATTTATTCCTTTTATCTAAATTTTGTTAAATTTATTTAATGTTTCAAAAGTAGACATGTGAATGAATTAGAACTTATGAGCCAACCCCACTTACTATGGGTTCCAAATTTCAATGTCTAAAAGATGACAAAATTGTTTCTATCCTTCAAATTTGAATATATGAAAATGATTATTTTTTTTAAATGAGTTAGTGAGTCAATCTATTCAATCCATTCAATCCACCAACCCGTGATGGGTTGAGCTGGGTTGTAAATTTTTTTGTTCACCAAAAGGTTTATCAGGTTGGACTCACTCATTTGTAACCGAATCTGAGCCAACCCGCCACTTTAACGGGTTTAAATTCTCTATTGAGTTCTTTTGTGTTGTTCCTCAACTGTGTCTCCATAATATACTGATTATCACTAATTTTAAAATTTTGAAACATATTAAAAAGATATTTAAAGTATTAACACAGTACATTTTTAATCATAAATATGTTATGATAACATTTGATTTGTTTACATATTTTTAAATATTAGCTGAGTTAAAAAACTTAGAAAGTATACCAAAATTGTATCACTTCAGCTTGTCAATTTTTGTTATACCTAAAATAACTTATAAAATAAAGTTGCATTCATTTATTTAGATTATATATATATCTCGGTACCGAGTACCACATTCGTTGCACATTACAAATTTCTATCAAAAGAAATTCTATAAATATGATCATAATTATACTCTTAGAATAATTAAGAATATATCTTCTTATTAATACTAAAATAACTTGTTATAATGATAATATCTTAATATGATGATAGCGGGATTTGATGTCTATTTTGACTTTTGATGGTGCATCTTAACTAACAAGTTCAGACATTTATAAGACTGTCGGAACCGCAGCCTTGAAAAACCAGTCCCACTGCATGCATCAGGCAGCGATTGCTCAGATTATCAGTTCCCAATACTATAACACCCCTTTTTAAAACCCTTCCCACTACCCTTTCTCTCTGAAGAGAAACTCAAAAGCATCAAACATGGGACATGCAACTTATTTTTTTACTTCCTTTCTTCTGGTTTCCGTGTTGAATGTGGCTAAAGGGCAGCCTCTGGTTCCTGCATTGTTCATATTCGGGGACTCTGTGGTTGATGTGGGCAATAACAACCACTTACTCACCATTGTTAAAGCAAACTTCCCTCCTTATGGAAGAGACTTCAACAATCACAGTTCAACAGGGAGATTCTGCAATGGGAAGCTTGCCACAGATTACACAGGTATTGCTCAAAATTACAGTGATCAACACCATTTTCTCACCCACATCATAATTTTGCATGCTTGATTTTTGTTTTGTTCACTGCAGCTGAAAGCCTTGGATTTACATCTTACCCACCACCTTACCTCAACTTAGATGTTAAAGGAACAAACCTCTTGAACGGTGCCAACTTTGCCTCAGCTGCTTCTGGTTACTACGATTCCACAGCTAAGCTTTATGTAAATATACAAATCCAAGTTTAAAAGTTTCTTTTTTTTTTCTTTACTTCTCATAATGTGTGTTTTTTCTTTTATCTGTTTCTCATTGGACTATAGCATACAATTCCATTGAGCAAACAGTTGGAACACTACAAAGAGAGCCAGAACATTCTGGTGGGAATAGTAGGGCAGTCAAATGCTTCATCAATTATATCTGGTGCTATACACCTTGTCAGCGCTGGAAACAGTGATTTTATTCAGAACTATTATATAAATCCACTGCTTTACAAACTTTACTCTGCTGATCAATTCTCAGATATTCTCATGCAACACTATTCCACTTTCATTCAGGCATGTCTCTGTCAACCTTAACAAACCACCTTGTACTTAAAGAAAAGAAAAGGCTATTTATTTTTGTTTGCTGATGTTGACTACTTACATTTCCAAATTTCAAATGTACTTGCAACAGAATTTGTATGCACTTGGAGCAAGGAGGATTGGCGTGACAACGTTACCTCCTATGGGTTGTTTGCCAGCAGCCATCACGCTCTTTGGTTCTGGTAGCAACGAATGTGTGGTTAGACTAAACAGTGATGCTGTTAACTTCAATAAGAAGCTAAACACTACGTCTCAGAGCTTGCAAAAATCGCTTTCTGGTCTGAAATTGGTGATCCTTGATATCTACCAACCTCTGTATGACCTTGTCACTAAGCCTTCTGAGAATGGTACACTTTCTAAGTTTCTAACTCTGCTAAGCCCAGAAAGCAATCTTATCTTGCATCACTCGTGAACTAGCTTTGTTTTTGCTCACAGGTTTTTTTGAAGCAAGGAAGGCTTGTTGTGGAACAGGGTTGCTAGAGACATCTATATTGTGCAATAAAAAATCCGTAGGAACGTGTGCCAATGCATCTGAATATGTATTCTGGGATGGTTTTCATCCCTCTGAGGCTGCGAACAAGGTTTTGGCCGGTGATTTATTGGCTGCTGGCATCTCTCTCATATCATAATCCCGCGTCATATTTACTTTGGATGCATATTTTTAAGAATTGTGAGGTTATTGTTGTATTAGTTTGGCTTAAATAACAGAAGGTTGAATATGTTTGATTACAATGTTCATTCTGTGTTTTCAAGTTTCGTGTAATAAGACCAATATTCACTGTGTTTTCGAGTTTCGTGTAACAACAACAATATTCCAATGAGTTTTCGCGCAAAATTTCTACCGACTATTCAAAGCTGCTCCTAATGATTTGTGTTCCGTTCAATTATTTCAGTTTAGTTTAATGTGACAGATAAACTCGGATCAGTCGCACTATAAATTGATATGTAAGTTAAATCAATGCAGTGAAAATAAGAAACGATTCTTTTTCACCCTTTAATTCCTAACATTTATTATCTATTATAAAATCACAGCAGGTGAGGTTCTTGTATGAGAAATTCATTGGATCGTTAAGCCACTTTATAATAGTAATATAATGCCCGCTTATATTTAAGACAATTTTGATAAAATCATTTTGATGGTTTTATTTCCTGCAATTATACAAAATGGAGTACTAACTAAATGTGTCTGCCAAAAATTGTTAAAAATCAGCATTAATTACTGATGTGAAAGTTCTAAGGATCTTTTTAGTTTTATTTTGTAATCAAAATTAGAGTTTTCTTAAAGATTAACACAGTTTATCAAGTTGAATGTCCAAATTTTGATTAGAAAGTAACCTAAAAAAACATGTAACATACTATATTTAAGTTTTATCTTAACAAATGAATACTCCAAAAAGCCAGTTGTAAAACTCCTCCCACTACCAATAGCTTCTAAAAAGATGAGCGGACAACGCTAAAATTTGTACCATAAATAACTAAATGTCTGCCCAGAACAAACAAAAATACGAAACAGCATCGACAGGTGCAGCCTTCAAATATTGTCCAGACAGCTGTAACTTACAAGATACATCAATTGTAATTATAGAATTTATGACAGCAATCCAACAATCTTTTTACATCTGTCTCACTGACAGGAACTTCATCATTCCGATTATTCTTGGCATTCTCTTCTTCTGCAGTCCAGTTATTCAGAATACTGATGATCATCCCAAGCTATTGATTGCTATGGTAAAGTGAAACAACAAATCAATGGCAACGCAGGTATATATGAATAAATAAGCATGTGAACCTAACTGTCAGTAGGTGTGGTTGGCATTGTTTAGTTAGACACATTTGGATGCCTAATGGTTAAAAATTAACGACACAAACAATCTAAATATGCAAAGCTCTTGCCCTGCATTTTAGACTGAATGAAGATCGATACATTATCATATAATCATGAAAACATAGATAGGAATGAAATTAAACTCAACATCTTACTTCAAAGAAATTGAAATCTCGGAACAGATTTCGAAAAAAGTCATCCAAAGGGGACCCGAGAATCACAAAGAACGGCTTGAACTAACTAAGAGAAGGATACAGATGCATTCCTAGCATTTGCTGCAGAGCCAGAACAAAGGGTATGCTGTTCATCGCCAGAATCAACTTGTTGGTTGAGAAGCTCATCTTCAATCAGATCAAGTTTTGTGACAAGAACCGAAACATAGTGATGTACTCTTGAAGGGCTCATTTCAGGTTCTCGAATTCTAACCAATATCCTAGCAATTACGTTCCAGAGCGCATTTCTTGCTTCCACATCATCCGAAGCAAAAGGGAAGATATCAAGCAGACCACCTAATAGTTTCAAATCTAGAAAACCCAAACAATTTACCATTATATTAAATAATCCAGAGACTCAAGAAAGAATAAATAGTGAAAACATTGTTTACCCTCTGATATCCTTGAAGCATGATCAGGAACATCAGACAACATATTTGCAATGAGAACTGCAGCAGTAACACAACAGTTACCAACCTGCAGAAAAAATCACCAATTCACAAGATTTTTAGCCAAATCATTTTATTTCCTTGTCAAAACATACAAGCTTGCTGTTAGCCATAAATTGATCTAGAAAATGTTATCAAATAATTAGAAAAGATTAAAAAAACTGAGAAGTTGTCAGACTCCCGCAGCTCTTAATCACAAAATTCATCAGTAAATAAAAGTTTTGATAGCTTGATTAAGTTGACTGCATTATGAAAGTCTCAGCTCGACTGAGTGTAGATTTATCTATGAGCGGGAAAGGTCTCTTAGATTAAAATATTAAAGGATGTTTTCATTAAATTTAATGCACCGAATGCAAGGAACAAAAAGGGGCATTTATATTAGCTACCCTTATTCAACAGCTATCTTGGTCAAAAAGCAAAACATTATAGCTGGCAAAACAGAATCCCATTCTGTTATAACAGAGGGAGCAAAATCAAAACAGAATTTGTTTTATTCTAATATCCCCCCTCAAACTCAAGGTGGAGGGTTGGGAGATAAACACTGCACATTGAGTTTGCCTTGAAGAAAAGAAAATCGGACTTGAGAGAGAGGCTTTGTGAAAATGTCTTAAAATGGATTAGAACTCGTAAGCCAACCCAACTTAGTACAGGTTCGAAATTTCAATGTCTAAAAGATGACAAAGGTAAGTGCTTAAGTTCAATCCCCAAGAAATACTCTAGTTGACCAAGGTTTTTGAGAGAGAAGGTAGAATGATGATATCATCCACATAAACCAGAAGAAAAACAGTTTGAGCGTGTTGCTTGTAGATGAATAAAGATGGATCACATTTACTAGCCTGAAAACCAAACTGAACAAGTGTAGTTTTGAGTTTGTCAAACCATTGGCATGGGGCTTGCTTCAAGCCATAAAGAGCTTTATTCAATTTGCACACAAGAGATTTATCAGCAATCTCAAATCCAGGAGGTTGAATCATATAAACTGTCTCTTCAAGAAGGCCATTGAGAAAGGCATTGTTGACATCTAACTGAAACAACTCCCAATGATTAGATAGAGCAAGAGTAATTACAATTCTAATAGTAATAGGCTTAACAACCGGAGAGAATGTGTCATGAAAATCAAAGCCAGGGACTTGATGAAAACCCTTAGCAACTAATCGAGCCTTGTACTTGTTGATGGAGCCATCTGCATTTTCTTTTATTCTAAAGACCCACTTACACCCTATTGCTTGTCGAGCAGGGGGCAAGGGAACTAAATCCCAAGTGTGATTTTTTAATAAAGCAGAATACTCTTGTTGCATAGCAGAAAACCAAGTTGGATCAGACAGAGCTTGTTTAATTCCTTTGGGTTCAGTATGAGCCAACAATAAGGAAGGACGAATCTGAGGACAATGAATGCCTAATTTGGATCTGGTTTGCATAGGGTGATTATTAAGAATGTTGGGAATTGGTTCAACAGGAGCACTGGACTCAGGAGAAGAGGGAGAAGGGGGTGTAGGTTGTGACACAGTGGGTGACACAAACAAATCAGTATTTGGATGAGAAGGGGTACTGGTATGAGAAGATACAGGAGACTGCTGGGAGGAACCTGCAGCTGAAACAGAATTCAATGCACCGAATGCAAGGAACAAAAAGGGGCATTTATAGTAGCTACCCTTATTCAACAGCTGTCTTGGTCAAAAAGCAAAACATTACAGCTGGCAAAACAGATTCCCATTCTGTTATAACAGAGGGAGCAAAATCAAAACAAACTTTGTTTTATTCTAATAAGGTCCTACATAGCAAAAGAGTAAAAGCCTTTTTTATACAAATACATGCAAAATGAAGTAGGAGTGAATCACAAGCATCAGTAAATTCAATTCTCACCCAAAATGAAATTTTAACAAAATTTTCAAATTTTCATAAAAAAATATCCACTGATAGAGAGAAAGCTTCGTAGTTTAAAAATATAAAAGCTCGTTATGCATCTTGCAAGAAAGAAAAAGATATTGTGTTGGAGAACATAGCATGGACATAATTTTTCTGACTTTTAGATAGTTACATGAGTAATATGAACATAATTTTTCTGACTTTAGGTCATCAGATACCAGATTATTGATATGAAAAGTTAATGTTGTGAAAGATATATCAGTACTGAAAGTGTTAGCGATAACAATGTACCTCAACTTTATCTGGGAACTTAACCAGGTCACATATTAGTTGAAACAGCTCTGTACTTGAGCAAATTTCCTGAGAATGATCATCCAAAACAGAAAGTGCTTCAATTGCACGAAGAATTAAATCAAGAATAGAGTACCTGAAACATTAAGATGAGGTTTTATCATACCCATTCCACCAGTTAGCTGAATGGAATAGTTAGTTATCTGCAAAATAAACGTGACAGTGAAACAAATTGCAAGACAATATATTCTACAGCCATTTGCCACTGATACCAGAATTAGAATAAGAGGACAATAGGAACTGTAATTACATAATTGTAAAATGGAGGATTGTGGATCACAGTACCTTTCAGGTATTCTTTCACTCGTTAATTTGCTGATCTCAAAAGTCAAGAGACTGATTAATATATTTGCCAAACCAAGCTTCATCATAGGTGGAAGGAGAGCATCCATAACTATCTGTTGACTTTCTAATATAACTAAAATAAGCCCGATGATCTGTTAAAAAGAAGAATGTTGTTAGTTATTGAACATAAAAAGTTTGCATTCTGATGAAAATAAAAGAGAAAAGCAAAATATTTTTCCTTTGAAATTATTTAAGTTCCTAGTGCATATGCAATAACAAGCGTTTGACAAAGTCTAGTGACTTCACACATTGTAACCTGCATAAAAAATAAAAAAGTGAAACTACGTTGGATTGGCACCAAGTATTATTGATTACCTTTTCTAAAAGTTGATGGTTCAACGTATTTTCTGCAATCCATAAGATTTGACAGAGTACATGTTCAGACTGCAATGCCTCAGTCCATGTAATAGATTCACCACTTTGAAGACCTGCAGTCAATAATCTGTTCCAAAAAATAATTGTAAAAGGTTTGTATTTTGTAAAATAAAGGCACTAGTGTCAAAAAGTAGTGATACTTGATTTACAGCATAACACAAATAAACCTCTTGAGATAAATAAATAAAAAGTATGTATTTTTTCTATCCATCTATTTGGGTGGGTAAATCAATGTGCGCGGTTTTCTTATAGACACACACAATAATGCAGGAAATTTATTCAATAAAACAGTAGTACAAATAAGGAGGATTAAGCATCCTCTAAAAAAACAAAAAGAGAAAAATTAGAACAATGTGATCGAATTATGTAGGAACGCACAGCAATCTTTCTGGAAACAACATGAACATAACACCAGAGGTTGTCCAAAAAGAACACTTTTCCAAAAGAAGTCTACTGTCAAAGAAATTGACGTTTAAAATCCTGGCTATAAACAGAAAATATTCACCAAGATTTTACTGCAAAATATTAGCCTCTGCGTGCGGGCCAAAGTCCAGTGAAAAGTACTGATGCAAATCCTTAGGACAGAAGAAATGATGAAAGTTAAATAAAGAAGGGGAAAGTTAAATAAAGAGGGAAAAGTTAAATAAATGAACATAATATACAAATAATAAGTAGATAAGCTTGGAATAAATACACGTTATTTCTTTGAAAAAGAAAGACAAAGGAACATTTATACTAGCAGAGTTCCTCTTTCGCAATGAAGTTATGCATTATAAAAACAGAAAATGAAAATAGCAGGAATAACAAGAAGGCATAGAATAGAGAAATAGAACTAATCATGTCAATTTGGTACTCAACAAAGAGGAAGGGAACCAGATATATCCCAATTCCAAAATTGACAAGAAATGTGGGTGTAAGAAATCTGTCATACCGACATGTTTCATATAGGCATTGAGGATCATCCAGAAACAATTTGTCAATGATTATCTCAATCAGTCCTTTTGTTGAGATTATATGCTTCATTGGAACTTCATGACAGGCAAGGTTCCCAATAATTCCTATACTAATTTCCTACACCATGAAATTAATCCATAAAAATGTGATAAGAGCTTCTTAATCATTTGATAGTTTTATGCAATCTGAATAACATTGACTTACTGTTACACGCGCTGATTTGCAAACTAATAGATTAGCCAAAAGAACTTCAAGTATGAGATTATCCACCTGCAGTATTACACCAAGTAAACATTTTTCCATCTATAAAATAATTGAATGGCTGAAACTTGAAAGACAGCAAACTGAATGTATTTAGATCTCCAGTACACAGAGAAAGTCTCAACAATCACTGTAACGTTAATGATTATGAGCTTGGTGGTACATGGATAAATTGGGCAGGGTTGGTAAGCATACATTAGAGAACATTCAAATGATCAGTTACTGTATTCTTACAACAATGATATGAGGGAATTTGAGACTTATGGCCAAGCTGCTTAAGAAAAGGTTTTCTATTTCTGCACATAATAACAAAAAAAGCTACTTAGTTTCCCTCCATTTCCTGTTTTCAGTTTTCACCACCACTTTTTTTTGTTTTTTTAAAAAGGAAACAATATAAAACAAGGCAACTTTCTTATTTGTTCAAATAAGAATTGAAAACCAAAAAATATTTTATCAGACCAAATCGAAGAAAAGGTTCTGTGGGACCTGGACCAAATTATGGCTGCACAGTACATCGAACTCAACCTACTCATTATTTGAGAGTGGAAGGTAGTGGTAACAATCTTGCCCAGGCCAGGAGATATTTTGAAATGAAGTAGTACATGATAATAAGAAAGAAACTCGAATAAAGAAAAAACCAAAAACCAGCACTGCTATACCATTAGTTCCGCATGGGTTTTACTGGCAGCTAAATCCCACAAAACGCAACCGTATTCCTCCCAGGCACTCTCCCCAACCGAGACATCAGTACCTTCACATTCCCCACGGGAAAATTCAGCAGAAACATCAACATCCATATTCTCAGATTTGTTGCTGGAGGATTTAACGTTTCCGTCGTTGGAAACAGACACAGAGGGCGCATCCCCTTCTTCTTCTTCTTCTCCCCGATTAGGGTTTTCAGAACCAACTTCACTAAAGGTACTCCGAGAAGCAGAATCCAACGGAAGAAGCTTTCTTATCAAGGAGATTATATAACTCGGATCAACTGTCGTCGATAAATCAAAAAACTGCATCAGGAGGAGTAGTTATTCAAAGCAATCACTGAATAACATTAAAAAAACAACATAGCAAGCATATTTTGCAGCGTGTAACTTAAACGGAAGACAACCTCGTGTGACGGAGCAGAAGGGTGGTGCGTTAGACCACCGCCTTCTACTTCTTCATCTTCTCCTTCCTCTTCTTCAATTATTGGATCTGCGGGAACCGCCATGTGCTTCTCGCACTTTGCTTGTTCCCTCCAATTTCAAATTTTTATGAAAAATATCGATTGGTGCCTTCAATCTAAGAAAAGAGTTAGCAAAGGCATTTCTTGTGTTTTTTTTTTGCTAAACTACTTGTGCACATCATGGGCCAATGGGCCTGTGTTAAGGCCCCGACCGAAAGTCACTATTAATGGGTCCAAGCTAAACTAGAAAAGTCTGTCACTCTCACTGTCAAGTGTCAATTACACCAATAACACACAAAAATGAATTAATTGAATATTTTTAAAGGAGGGGATTGTGAGATTCCAATTAAAATGTCGAAGACGACGAATATCAGCCACACGTAACGTGCAACAAGATTATCCGCCACAAACTAATGTATTTATTTATTCTTTATTTAAATTTATATTTAGATACTGAAAATACACACGGTTAACTTTTTAGTCTTTTTTCTTACGGGAGTTTCGGACAAATTCGCCTTTGGCACTTTTCCGTGGTTATCCAATATCCATCATCAGTTCATCACTTTTCTCGTTCCGTCAACGTCATCGGAATATTATCATTATTAGTATAGAGTTAAGCTAAATATTTTATTATTATTGTAACAAAAGAAACATAATTTAGTAATAAAAAACTTGAATTGGGATAAATTATTCACCTGTTCCGTTTTGATCGTTACGGACACATACATACACCTTCAACTACCTACCTCATCCCCTCCCTGAACGGCATGCACGACCACCACCGTAACCATAACAGCAACTGAATTGAACCACGCTGATATGGCGTTATCTTGGCCACACGTGCTGCAGTTTCGTTCCCAACCTTTTCTCGGACATGCTAACTTCGTCTTCTTCTCCGATCTCACCGAATCTCGCTCTGTGGAACTGCCGTGCACTGGTTCCCTCACTCTGCTTCGTCGGTGCAAGATCTCCGGCCAGTCTCCGGCGGCGCTGAAACCGGTGAAATGTCTCAGCAGATCCACGGAGGAGAAGCAGAGCGACGCCGAAACCGCTCTGTCCGACTCCGAGGAAGTTGTCGATGAACCAGATGACCGGAACCGAACTTCCGTTCCGGCAAACGGTCGTGTTGGTTCGCAGAGGATTGCCACCGCGTTTTCAGGCGATTCTCTTTCTCTCGGAGTTCGAGAACCGGTTTATGAAGTTCGTTCTTATTAGCTCTTTTTCTCTTTTATTTTTTTTCTTATTTTGAAATTTAATCGAGGAATTCAGGCAATTCTCCTGTTCCGGTTAAATGGACTGAAACCTCAGGTCTTATGTCGTCGACGGCTTCACTCTGTTTCAATCCAGCTTATAAGTAGTCATTTTAGTAGTTCAATTCTCATCGAAACCAATTGTTACGATTTTTACAAATACTCAACTCCGAAAGATTAGTTCATTAGAGGGGATAATCTCTCTGATTAAATTTATCTTATTGGAACTCCTGCAACTAAATTAGCAGCTTAATAAAGTAATTGCATCTTCTCCAGTTTTATTAACTAGTAGTTTTTCTTTCATCTCACTAGTTTACTGTGCTTCTTTTCCTCTTTCTGTTTATATAAATTGCGAAGGTCGTTGAAGTGAAGTCTAATGGGAAAGTGTCAACTAGAAAAATCAACAGGAGACAATTGTTGAAGTCAAGTGGTAAGTAAAAAGCATCTATGTCCTAAGATTTGAAGTTGAGAATACTTGCCTCCAGTATCTTATAACATTCTGTTCTTCGTGCTACGCTTATTTCACTTTGGATGAGCTAAATTTAGAATGAGTTGCTTATAAACATGATAACAATAGAATTCGCGCAACAATTGTCTTTTAATGGGGCAATGTACTTGCATCGCGCTCTGTTCGTTTTTTTGCAATGATACTGTTCATGTATTTATATTATTTGCCGTTTTTTCCATTTTCTGTTTAATTATTCAGGTCTTCGTCCTCGGGACATTCGAAGTGTGGATCCTTCATTGTTTATGACAAATTCAATGCCTGCTTTGCTGGTAAGTTTCTTCTTCCCCCATATCATTTCTTAATACCTCGTTGTATGAATGAAAGCACGAATTCATGTTAACGAATAACCCACTGATGAGTGCCCCGTTACCATGTTATTGTCAACAATGGATTCCACATTTTTTTCGTGAAAAATTGTATGTTTCGTTACATAGTTTAAGAAATATATTTTGATCTTTGTTTTCATCCTCATCCTGCCCGAATTGCTGTAAAGGGGGCTTGGCTACAATGCAATCAAGTGTGTAGATAGGTTAAATGGAAAACTAGACTTGTGCCCTAAAATTTATGGGAGTAAAACCTACGACACATCTTTTAGAAATATTAATTTAATCAACCTATTATCGAAGTTAATAGATAAGTTGTCGTAGAGCTAGTATTACAATGTTAATAGAAATTCATCCTCAAAATGAATTCATTTATGGTTGATTGTGTGTGTGGATGGATGTGTATATATGCACAAGCTTTACCCCATGTGGTAAGGATGAATATACAATTTGATTATGGATTGCTGCCTTTATCAATTAATTATGTATACCATTTCTTTGCCTGTATTAGGTCCGGGAATATGCTATACTTCTAAATCTGGGTTCACTACGAGCAATAGCAATGCAAGATTGTGTACTTATATTTGACAATAATCGGTATTATTCTAATTCTGAAATGATTCATAAATTATATGGGATGCATTACCATCCCTATTTCTTTGTTAAAGAGAATACACTAAAACTTTTGTTGACATTTATCAGCATAGGGGGGAAAGCTTTTCTAGAGACATTGCTGCCTCGATTGAACCCCAAGAACAGCAATGGAGGACCATCGATGCCATTTGAAATTGAGGTTAGTCTGGACTTTCGAATTTTCTTCTTCATTTAGCATCCTGATTACTAAATAGGAGAAAAACAAAAATAGAGTCGCAGCCACTCCCTCATACTCTTGAAACAAGGAGATCAACAGTCCAATGAGACAACAAAGTAAAGTGAAACTGGTTTGGAGTTGGATATGGCTTATTTTCAAGGGTTGATATAACGCATTTATTCCTAATTGTATTCTGAGAAACAATTATTAGAATTAAACTTCGGTACATATTAATGTCCTCAAGGTTCGGTAAACCTAAGATGGTGTGGTGTAGTGGTGGTTGTTGTGGATGTTTAGGAATACTAATATAAAATAATGACAATATTATAACTAATAAAATGTATCAAGTGTAAATATGAGGCAGAAGGATCTAATCATGCTGACAATTACGAATGCAGAAGACCAAGAAAGTGTCTTGAACAGAAAGCATATAGGGAACTCTTAAAAACTGTTTTTGACTTTCGGGCAGTCAATTTCCATGTAATTGGGCCCTTGTTTCGTTGTGGCAAATACGCTCTTCAAAATCAACACGAGGAATTTTAATATGACTGTTTAGGTGAGGATGCATATAATGAGTTGGCTATCGTGGGTGTACTTCTGTCATCATTTGGCTTGCCATCTTACTCATACTGTTGTGAACTGTCTTCTCCTTAGTCATTTGGTGAAATTTTTAGGTTGTTGAAGCAGCATTGCTTTCAAGAATACAGCGATTGGAGCAGAGATTGATGGACTTAGAACCTCGTGTGAGTATGAGAACACAGTGAGTAACTGAGTATATTTATGTTAAGTCTTTGTATGTGTATACTTGCTGATGCTTTTGTCTATTTTGTTTTATTATTATTTTCACAAGTGACTATTTCTACTTGCCTGCGAGTAAAAACTGGTAGGAAAGGCTTTATTTTTCTCTGTAATGTGTTCCAGCCACTCTCTATGCAGACATTCTACACGATCTTTAAATATATCCTAAAGTGCAAGTCATGGTGCTTTACTTTTGACATGGCTTGTATCCTGAAGCAGAAAACTTTCTTGTTTTAATATTTCATGAACAATGTTGGATTTTTAGTTTTGGAGACCATAACAGATTATACATTTACTGCTTCTCTCTATCTCTGAATTCACTCCTCGATTGGAATTTTCTCTCCCTCTCCCTTTTGGTCCTAGGTACAAGCCCTTCTTGAGGCCTTGCCAAATAGGTTAACTGGTGACATATTGGAGCAGCTTCGTACTAGCAAACAAACTTTGGTACTTTTGTCTCTAGATTTTTTAACCAATCTTGAGTGATTCTGGATAAAACTAGAAATTTATTTCTTTCTGCCCAATTACTAGGTTGAGTTAGGTTCCAAGGCAGGAGCTCTCAGACAGATGCTGCTTGACCTTCTGGAGGATCCTCATGAAATACGCCGTATATGCATCATGGGAAGAAACTGCACACTTAATAAAGGAAACAATAATATGGAATGCTCAGTGCCTTTTGAAAAGCAGAATGCTGAGGGTAAGCTATTTCTGTTGCTAACATCAATATGGATTTCCATTCCTCAGTAGTAGAGCTATAACATAGCTTCTCATGATATGTAGAGGAGGAGGAGGAAATTGAAATGCTTTTGGAAAATTATCTTCAAAGGTTAGTCTCATTCCAAACATGTGCAATACATTTCATAGTTGATTTATCTGACATTTGTAGAAGGCTGCAGTCACTGAATTAACATGAAAAAACGCAAATTGAAAGAAAGAACATTAACCGTTCACCTGTCACTAATATTATTGTTACACGAGACTTCAATGTTACAAATCCCATGTACACCCAGAAAATTCTTCCAAGTTGTCCCACATAGCCTAAGGATGTAGTCCAAGTGATCCTTATAAAATTTGTGCAACCAAAACAGGTTTTAGAGTTGAGTGAGACACGTTATACTTCTATTACTCTCTAATCCATATTAAAATATCTAAAGCGAAACTGCATTTAGAAATAAGTCCCATAAGGTGGTAAATATTTTATATCTAATTGCATGTGATTTTGTGACTTTATATTTTGTTTCAGTTTCCTAAATAATTTCTTAATAGTAAATTATTGGCACTTTTAATTGAGGAGAAAGATAGTTAGTTGTTACCACTTTTACCTGAGGATTGAGTATGAAAGTTACTGATAATTATGTGTCTAAATTTGTCACTCTATTTTGCTCTTTCAATTATTTTAAATATGAATGTTAATAACATATCATATTCATCGCTTCCAGCTCAAAATATCCCTATGTACTTCATTTACCTTTTCTCCCTATCTTCTTTTTTCACCATAATTCCAACAATTGGTATCTCCTATGCAACTCTTCCTATCTTTGATGAGGATAACTATGACCTTTGGACAATAAAAATGAAGCTTGGAAAAACAATAAATTGTCACTCAATCTACGACAAAAGTTGAAGTTGAATTTGTTTATGTTACCACTACTGATAACCAAAACTTTTTGGTTGAGAAAATTAATTTACCTTAACATAGAGCAGAAGGAAAGCATAAAGATTCTTGTTGACAACAAAGTTTCAATAGTTATACAATACCATCCTTCATATAAAAACTGAGTTTTTAAACATTAAGTTATTTTTCTTAAGACGAGTGCAGAAAAATGAAATTGTTACTCTTATTTAATATAGAACAGAAAACCAGGTTACTAGTGTCTTTACCAAGCCACTAACTATCAACAAGCTCAAGTTCTTAAGATACAAGGTTGAAGTTTGTAATTCTTAAAGCAAGGAGTAGTGTTAAGTATTTACTTTTGTGTATTACACGTGACTTTAATTTTTTCTTTCAGTTTTCTAAATAATTTCTTAGTAGTATAAGTTATTGTCAGTTTTACTTGACCAGCAAATCAGTCAGTTACTACTTTTACTTGAGGAGCAAGTCTGTCAATTACTGATAATTACTATATCTATAAATGTGTCAATATATGTTACTTTTTCAATTGTAATAAATATAGACGATGTTGATCAATACAATATCAGATTCATTGATTTCAGCTCAAAATATTTGACATATTTTGTTTCTCCTTTCCTAACTTGTTTTTCTGCCATAATTCCAACATAAAGTTTTCAAACTCAATCATTAGTTTATTAGTCTAGCAATTGGCATTTGCTTTTTTTGGCTTGTAAGTCTACCATTTCTAATGATTACATCACAAAAATGATTTCTCTAAATGCACCTACAGATGTGAATCCTGTCATGGTCAAGCTGAAAGGCTTCTTGATTCTGCAAGGGAAATGGAAGATTCTATAGCTGTCAATTTGAGGTTTGAATATCTTCATCTCTTGATAACTGATAGGAATAACTGCGTTGAAAATATTACGTAATTTGAAGTTAGAAAGTTAGTGCTCTTCCGAATCCATTAATATGCCAACCATGGGATAGTGTTTGGAGTGCTGACAGATTCGGTGAAAAAGTCATATAACTTCAATTCATTTTTATGTGTTGAATGACCAACTTCAATTTTTCAAAATATAAAAATATAAAAGAAACCACTTAAAAATTGAGTAAAATTAACTAAAGTTACGTGATTTTTTCTCGGAAAGAAAAAGTCATCAAATCCGTTTCCGTGCTATCTTTCAAACAATGTGACTGTTTAGGCTCAGAAGTCACGTTAGGCATTGAACCATTTGATATCCATATTGTCGATGAGGTCAAAATCATGGTATAATACTGTAAGACATTTAAGAATTTCAAAATTCTAATCTCACAATTAAGAATGCTTCAAATATTGGGTGTTGTTACTGTAAACGTAAGGGAGCCATCTCGATTTTTTCTTGCAACAGTCTTCCGTAGATTAACCTGTAAGCATTGCATTTAATCAGACATTATCATATAGATTAGGTTAAATTTAAACCCCATTCAGAAAAAAAAACAATTTTTTACGTCATTACTCTGTCTATCATTAGAAACCTTCTAATAAAATTGATTTCATCCAACAGTTCACGAAGACTTGAGGTTAGCAGAGTAGAACTCCTTCTGCAGGTTGGAACATTCTGCGTGGCAGTTGGTGCCCTTGTAGCAGGTACAAAGTTTGGGTGATTATTGGATGCGAGATATTAAAATGGTTTCTGTTTACAGCAATACATACAATGGGTTTCAACAAACAACCCATAGTTTTACAGCCAAAAAAAAAGAAGACAACCAAAGTTTTAACCAGAAATTATTCAATTAATCACGCTTAAAACCACATCAACCAGCGAAACAAAACTTATTTCACATCAATTACATTAAACTTTACAAGTAATTGAAGTGAACTCAAACTTTTGGTTGGTTATCAATTTTTTGGAGGGCAATCAAAACATATCTTAGAATTTAATAAATCATTATCAATTTAGTTCTGAAGTATCATATTGATGTAATGATTATTACATCAATATTAGGAGATAGAAAGATATACTCTCTTTTTTAGTCAATGCATATTTTGGCATGAATAATTATGTCAACTTCAAGGACTGGTTTATTATCTGAGAGGATATTATAACTGTTTCCTGATTTTATGAAGATATATTTTGGTTCAGGTATATTCGGCATGAACCTGAAGTCCTATCTTGAGGAGCATGTGGTATGTGAATTGGCGTCTGAAGTCTTTTTCCCTGCATGATTTGCTTGATTCTTATTGGAATCAGTCTTTAATAACCATGTGTTTGGACGTGATGCAGTTGGCATTTTGGCTGACAACAGCGGGGATAATTGTTGGTGGAATTATTGCTTTCTTTCTGATGTATTCCTACCTCAGAGCGAGAAAAATATTTTGATTGGAAGAAGCTCCATATATTTAGGTAATTTTAACCTGTTTCCCTACAATGCAGCTCTAAACCACTTTTCTTCCGTCATTGGAACTATTAGCATGATATTGCCAATGTAACATCTTTAATCCATGATATCTCTATACACTAATGCAGCGAAACTTTTAATGCTGGTTAAAAAAGGATTTCTGTGCTGGTTTAGAACCGGCGTATCAGTTTTGGAACCGGCATAGAAAGTCAACATTCTATGTTGGTTCTAGACCCACCATAGAAAGTCCATTTAGATAGGAAAGTCTATAGAAAGTCCACTTGGATAGGAAGGTCTGTAACAAAAGTCACTTTGTATACCGTTTAGAGGTATAAGGAGTATAAAAAGTCTTTTACTTTATTACAAAATTGACACCTCTCCCACTTTCTTTCTGTTATGTTCTAATGATAATCAGCATAAAAAATTTCATCATATTTACAATTTTGTTACCACTTTACTTATCATGACGGGTCAATTATAACCGTCACAATAAATCGACATAAAATCTAATTTTTGTACTAGTGATAGATGCTAATGACCTTTTAGCAATCAACATAACTACAATCTGTATTAATTCCTCCTAACCTGAAGGGAATCTAATTTCCTTTTAGGGAAATGTCAGGTTGTGAACTAATTGTAAGCACCCAACAAATGCAGTGATTTGCACGAGGATCAATCATCCAAAATGACTTCGAAGGTATGCAAGATGGTACTCCCATTACTGAGCTGTGGATGAGCATTAATTTTCATTCTTGTTTTGGAGAGGGGGCACATTTTTTGGTTGGTGAATTCATAATGTATATGACAATGACTGTCATGATAGAAGCGATCATCGTTTGGCTGTTGTGAGTGTAGGCGTGAGTGTTGTGTACACTAAAACATTATTCGACTTGTAATACTGTATGCTATCTTGAGGTTCAAGGCATTGCATCGTAGAGGTAGTTCAATGCAGATGTCGATCAACCCTTGCATGGTTTTCAAGAATGTAATTGCCTGAATTGCATCTTCCGATTCAAAAAATTAACATAGATTAAGCTCGTAAGGCAGACTATATCTGATCAATCAACTAAGCAGTACAATACAAATATCAATTCGTAATTCTAAGACCTCGTACGAAAAATCTCTCCAGGCAGGAACGCTGATTTCGTTCGCTTAAGTATTTTTTACATTCATGAATTTCACACCACAAAATGATCCTCTCCTTTCTTTCTTATTGTCACCCTTTCTATCATTAAGATTTTTATAAAATAAATGCATTGTGGGCCAAATTCACTTTGGTTGTAATCCTAATACATTTTATACTGTTACTTCCTGCACCATATCCCAACACCTTATCATTCCCAAATATATTTTCCAGAACACATTAAACCAAATCCGGAAATTCTTTTCAGATAGACAATCACCCAATTTCTATTAGGGAAATAATTTTCCGGAGGTTTTTGATGGGTGAACATTGCAGGAAGTCATTGCATTTGTGTAAAGGCTTTACGGGCTGGAGAGTTTCGACCAACTCATTCTTTGGACTAATAAAAGAAAACTTATCTTAGATGTGAGTTATGATTGGTTCATGGATCACAAATTAAAGGCTTAATTACGTTTTTGGTTTTCACTTTTGTCAATATTTGGTCCTTCAATTTTTTTTTTCTGAGTCTCGATTTTTTTAAGAGTGGTTCAATTTATTCTTTGCCGTTTAGTTTTGTATAAATTTTGTTAAAGTTAATGTTATATATCAATGTTTGATTTTTTTGAACTTTTTTTTTATACATGTCACTTCACAATTGTGTCATGTAACTAGTCTTAATTTTGTTCCTATATTTGTTTTTAGTTTCAATATAGTCACAATTTTTGTAAAAAAAATTGAACAATATTATCTCTCTTTAGATTGAGACTCAATTTATTTTTTGTATAAATTTTGTGTTGATATTCTTACTAAAGTTAACATTTTTATTAAATATTTCTGAAAATATTTTTAAATTAATTTTAAAATCTATACAAAATACATATTTGAAATCATGTTAGTTAGAACTTGAATGTGATTATTAAATCTAACATGTAAAACGTAACACACAAAAATTTATTAACAAATTAAAATGAATAAGTTGAGTAGTACAATTCTCAAGATTCAAGTATTAACTTTATCAATTCACTCATGTTTTACCTATGTGAGTTGTCATAAATATTTCATATAGATTTTAAAGTTTGTTTAAAAATATTTTTATAAATATTTAATAAAAATGTCAATTTTAGTAAAAATAATGTCAATTTAAAGAGAAACAATATTATTCAATTTTATAAAAATTGAAACTAAATTAAAATTAAAAAATAAATGTAAGAACTAATTTGATACTACATGAGTCAGTCTTGATGTGACATGTGTATAAAAAATTCTAAAATATTAAAAAATTAAATCAAAAAATCAAAAATTGACATTTATCGCTGATTTGAACACCATTTTTCAAAACTAATAACAAATACCGAATTGATAAAATAAAAAATTGATAATCAACTTAACACTTATTGATAAAAACAAGTACCAATAGTTAAGCCTAAATTAAATTGACAACTCTACGGCTAACTATTTTTGGTTCATTGATTACTAAAGTTCTATGAGGAAGTATCAGTTAGTTAAAACATATTTAGTAAAGACTCTTCATCAAAAAGTATCATTTATTTTTTGAGATTTTTTGAAAGACAGATAAGAATAAATTCTTCAACGAAGGTAATGATCGTAAGTTTTTTAAAAAGTAGATAATAAATTTAATCATTGAAATTATCAATGAAGTTACGAAACACGAATTTATAACTATAGTTTTTGTAAATTCTACTATATCATTAGTTTTAAGATTCTCTTACAATTTTTATTTGAATCTTTCAAGATTCATACTCTTATAGAAACACGTCTTAATCTTATCACTTTGTGAACAAAGATAATTCAAGTCTTTAAACGTCCTCAGAATATTTAATTATCAACTTAGTCTGAAGTAGTTATATTGTAGCTGAGTTCCTTTAAAACTTTATCACCAATTTAATTCTATAGTTTCGATTATTAAAGACCTGCTTGCAATGTAAATCTTTGAAGATCTGATATGATAACAAAATATTTAGAAGAGAAGTATGGGAAGATTTAAATATTTGAAATACTAAAATAGTAACTAAAATAGTAAATATTCAGAAGACTGGATAAAAATATCTACACTTTTTTTAAATAACCTCGTCAAACCTTTTCTTTTCCTTTTCTAAACAATAACATTTTTTCTTTTTTACACAATCATGTCATACTTAGATCAGAGCTGAATTTTAGGTTAAAACTCGTGAAATTACTGATAAAAAAACAAACCATAACCAGGAAACAAAAGATGCAGCAAGTAAAGTCTACTGCAACAAAATCTGATATATGGATACATAAGAAAAAAAAATAATGATGATAACTCGTTCAAATGTACAGTTCGAACCCCTCAAATATAGCACTTCCAAAATGAAGAAAATCTAACCTAGGGAGAAGCTTCATACAAATTCTCCAAAAAGATAAAACCGTGGTTATATCACAGTGTGACTAGCTTCCCCATAAAGGGCTTCTTCCCAAATAACTATAACATCATGCTGCAAGGACAACCTAGGTTTACCATATAAACAAAAACAGATGGCATACCCACCTAAACAAGCCAATGAACTTCCATTTTCATGGCTTCACAAATTGGAACTCTTAGAGTTTCTTTGAATTTCCATCTATGGCCATATTCCCCATACCAACTTCCACAGCCTCCTGCTCAGCTTTTTCCCTCTGCATGTTTTCAGATATTTCCCCATCAATTGCAGCAGTAGCTACTGAGGGCTCAAGAGTCCTGGGACCAGCACTGAACCATGGATGCTGAAGGCATTGTGCAGCGGTTGGTCTCTTTTCAGGGACAAAATCAAGTAATGGAAGAAGAAATTCAGCCATGCCATTTGCATCTTCTTCACTGAAATCATACTTCTCCATCATCACCTTAGTAAGAGGCCAGAAACGCAATCGCCTGATGTGTCTCAAATCGCCATATCTGTTGAAAAAATCTCGGGAATAGCGGCCACCAAGTGCAATCTGAAGGTAAAGGCGTTCAATTTTTATCAAAGGGAACAGATAAAATAATCATGGTTCTTGGAATAACATATTGCCGTAAACTACCATTTTTGTTTTTTTTTTTATTATTCAAACAGGAAAATGGTTGAATATTTTTGTTCTTGATCATACAGCCAAAAAGGAAAAACAGGCCTACCTTGCGTGGCATCATCCCAAGAAGCTCCATCATCAGTGCTAGATGATCCTGCAGAGTAGATTCCAAATTGTCAAAAATCTATAGACTGAAATTGAGGTTCAAATAACCACAACAGTATTTCACAATTTATATATTTCTTCCAAAAGAACAGGAAATGAAGACATTTTCAGTTAGTATCACGCACAGATAGTGTACATTATTTTAAATGAATGAAGGCTTAGAGCTACTATCATTTATAAACAAGTTATTTGACCTCAATTGGTCCAAACTTCAAAAAGTTCTTAAAGGAGCACAGTGAAGCATCAATTCTAAGATCAATTGAATAAACAAACAAGATTATAACATCTTCAGCAATTTTGTCTCCACTGTTGTGATCATTCATAAAACTTGACAACTGCAGTGTCTCCCCCATCTTCAACTAAAAGGAAGGCTTTGATGATGTTAAGTCTTTAAGGGACAGGAAAAGTGGATACAAAACATGGTGGTCATGGTTATTGAATCGAGATTCGAACAGTGAATTGTTTTTTCATGAATTTTGAATCTTAATATACACAATTTGTATAACTTAAAAGATAAAACCCTTAAACAAACACTATTTTTTATAAAAAAATAAAAAATATAACAAAAGTTGTATATAAATTTAAATTTATTTTCTTTTCAAAAATATCAAATAAAAATCCTTGAATAACAACTAATTTAATATAAAAATATAAGAATCAATATATACTAGTTTAAATTGAAAAAAAAGTATCAAATAAAATATTAAACAATAACTAAAAAATATAATCACTTATATATTAATTTAAACAATAACTAATTTTTTCAAAGAGATAATATTGATCTTTTATAAAAATCAGAATCAAAAATAAAAAACAATATATAAATTATGACTGTCACTGTAAAATATAAAAGCATGTTAGTATGATTAAAGTTGTTAGATAAAAAAAATATGAAAAAACATTTTATATTTTAAAATCTTACTCTGAAAAAACTATTCAGAACTCTCTCACTCAGTCATCTTATCACAGTTCAGGAGTTAATCTTCTCCCAGGTTTATTTCCTCTCCCTTTTGTATTCATATTCTCCCATCTTCTCCAGATTTCAACTTTTCTCATCTTCTCCATTCTCACTATTCATCTTCTCCCAATTTCTTTTACCGTGTCTTCTGCAGTTCTATTATCTGATGTTCATTTTCTCCGCTTCTTATCTTTTCCCCTGAACTTTCATCTTCATTGAGTTTCTTTTCTTTCTGATTTTGTTCCCTTATTACAAATCGTATGTAATGAAAACTGAATTGCTAATCACATGATTGACATCCGATTCAGTGATTCAAGTTACAAAACAATTCATCAAACGATATGTATCACTGGGGGAGAATTTTGTAATGAATCATGATTTCAATCACGATTCATGTTCCTTTATGCATTATTTGATAAAATAAGATTACACCTCAAAAGATGGAGGATATAATATTTGTTCATAGCAATCTTCATCTTCTCAAGAGAACCCTCAAAATACAATGATGAGGCAACAAAATTGTAGGATATTGCAAGAGATGACTTCTCATTGGATGACAATGGGATTTTAGAGATTGCTAGCTTATCTCTTGATAACCCAGACTTAGAAGATTTGTTTATAATTGTTTCTCTTGATTTGTTGGATTATGAAGCATGATTAGTACTAGTTACTAGATTTACAATTCATTTGTGTGTTGTGTTCTCATGTCATATATTTTTAATCTACCCGAATCCTAGTGTTTGTGCCGTATCCACATCAATGCCTCTTAGACATTTATAAGGCCTTGGGCTCTCCAAATACAACAACTAGCTTTTATGGTGTGGATCTCTCAAGATTCAAAATCAATTGGTATCATAAGCCTTCTGCAATAGAAGGTGTGAGTCTCCCAAGGTTCTTATCCATTTTTAACAAATATTTACTGAACAAAAGTAGCAGAAATGTTATTTTAATGCAGATATGATTCAAAAATTTGAGGTACAAAATTGAATTTTACCATTGAAAACAAACCCAAACGGTAAGGACAAGTTTTATTCTCAGAACAATATTGATAGCAAGCCAGTTTTAATAGTCATAATAATAATAGTAATATAATAGTAACAACAAGTGTTAGATAATTATGGCATGAAATGAAGCCAACCAGTTCTTTCAAAGTTCAAACAGGTGCACTTACCTCATCCCTATCATAGTTGTCACCACTATGAGGATCAAAAAGAACATCGCCAGTGGCAAGCTCAAAGCAAATGCAAGCAAAGGACCATAGGTCAGCTGGAGTTGAGTATTTAGATCCAAGAAGAACTTCAGGACACCTGTACTGCCTTGTCTGAATATCATTTGTAAATTGTTTATAAGTCCAACAAGCATTACCAAAATCAACCAGCTTGCACTTAAGATCGACAGATGCAAGCAACTTCTTTCTTGTAGAGCGGCTACCTCTCCTGTGACCATGACTTCCTTGGGGAACATCCTTAGTTTCAGAAGTCTTTGTTGATTCATCTTTACTAACAGGGCTATTAGGTTTATTGTCACCAGATTCTACACTTGGTTTCACATCAGTACTACAATCATCTTGCTCATCAGGTGCTTTGGAATCCTCCTCAGCTTCCTCAGCATGCTCCCTTCCAACAAAGCCCTGGGCTAACTTTTTAGCCTTTTTTCGCAATTTCTTTTTCTGGTTCTTGGTTAGATCTCCATTCACATTCTTATTGACTACTGTTATCCCATTTTTTGTTACAGCCTTATCCTTCGTGTTTGGAAGGATAAGTGGAACACCTGATTTTCTAGGATCCTTAGATGGATCTATGGGAGACAGAAGCAAGACATTCTCAGGCTTCAAATCAGTGTGTATTACAGAAAGCTCGCGGTGCAAGTAATCCAAACCCACCAAAACATGGAAACAAATTTCCTTGACCACAGGAAGGGAAACACCTCGGTAATCACTGTACTTGATAAGGGTAAGAAGATTATCACCAAGAAATTCAAAAACCATACAAACATGCTGGCCATTAGGCCCTGAATGCTTAAAGTGGTCCAGAAGCTTTACAACACATTTTTTGTCATCTGGATCCCCATCAGCAATTTGTTTGAGAATCTTTATCTCATCCATTGCCGCCTCAGTGTAATGTTGAGCACTCTTTTGAATTTTTAAGGCAACATATCGCTACAAACAAACAATTTAAACCATCACTAATAAAGTTCCAAACTATAGATTGCTACATGTATGTTAGCTAGGCATTGAAATAGTGAAGAATAACATGTACTCTATTTGGATAAATTTCTTTATAAGCCCTTATAAGAGAACAAAAACTAATTGTACTTTTCCCATAAGCTAAAACCAACTTCCATACTTAACTTATTCTTCTTATATAACATCCCGAGAAGCTAAGACGCAACAATTGATTTTGGCTTGGGGAGAAGCTCAATGTATTTATTCACCTACTTAATTTTCCTCTCCTGTAAGTGCTTCTAAAGAAGTTTATAGAGAGAGGATCACATTTCAAACAAGAATTTTCACCTGATGACAGGAACCTCTAATGTGACACAGTAACAAGATCAACAACGCGGCAAATTAAAGGAACAAGGCAACAAAAAACCAAATAACCGTATAACAGAATCTGTTAGCTGAAGATGAAAGATCGATACATATAATAAAATGAAACAATATACAAAGAAAAAAGAAACTCTTTAGACTGGAGGTTAACAGTTTTCCTTCAATAGCCAACCATAGATCAAATGAAAAGCGTAAACACCAATTAAAATCATTTCTTTCAATCACCAACTTTAGCAAGCAAAGTCAAAGCCAGTCCATCATTTCATAGACAAAAAATGATCATTTCATAGACCAAAAAATGGTGATAAATGTAAGCAGAAATTTGTCCAAATCTCCCGACCACAAACAGTTCTTCACAAACCAAATAAAAAAAAAACAAAAACAAAACTTAAACTTAAACTCTCTTGACAAATTGTAAATTGTCAAAAGCATTTGCTTCTGACATGTTGCGAGGAAACAAACAAAAGGGCACGCACCGATTTGTTAGTGTCCCAAGCGAGCCACACAGTGGAAAAATGACCCCAACCAAGCTTGCTCTGTACCACATAGCACCCATTCTTGAAAGTGTCACCAATTCGAACCGCATGGTACCCTCCGCGCCTGTAATCTTCAGTTCCTTCGTCCTCCGAACTGTAATCACTCACCTCACTCCGGTCCTCCGCCATTGAAGGACCTTCAAACACAAACCCGCTCTGAGACGGCGACAGAAGAAGAAAAAAATCGAGGAAGACAAATTGGAAAATTTCAACGAAGATGAATCGATTTGAACAATGAAGAGAAATATTGAAGTGAGAAGGAGGCGAGAGAGGGCCTTGAATTTGGTGGAAGGTGAATGTGGGAAATTAGGGTTTTTGAGTGGGTCTTGTTGCCGGGAAAACAACATAAGAACTAAGAAGGGGAATTCATAATTAAGTTACGTTTTTTTCATTTCAAATAAATAAAACTAAAGATAAATGCTTATTTTTTATAACTACATGTTATAGTAAATAAATATTTTTAATATATAAATTATATTTCAATTAAATTTTATGATAAACAATAAATATATGATGGACAGTTTATAATATGTTCAATTTTTATTTTAAGTTTTGATATTTCAAAATATTTTAAAATTTAATTTAAAAAATAAATATTAGAAAGAATAACTTAAAGTATTTACATTTCTTCTTTTACATATTTTACATCTTAATATATTATTTAATCTATGTAGTAAAAAATTGTCCTCTTCTATTTATTTATTTTATAACTTTCAAGATTCTTATTATCCCAGACTTTTTTTCCATTTTCTAATTAATGATTTTAAATTATTTTATTTAAATTTTAAACATATTAAATAATATAGCAAGTTTAAACAAAATAACATAAAAAATTATATGAATAAATATTACTTCACTTATATTCAGATTAAAACTAATATATACATTTATATTAAGATTATTACATTTAAACTTAATAAATACAGATACATAAAGAAATGTGTTTTTGCTTGTTTGCATAATAGTATCGAGGAAAAATAGTAAATTATAGCTTTGTTAAAAAAATAACATGTAAAATTACTTATATTCAATATTATTAGTGCTGATTTTATTCAAAAAGAGATAACCATGTCGTTTACAAAATTATTATCTCATACGATGCTATGGTTTATATCTCCAATTAAATCATTTTCATTTTTTCATTATTCATAAATTTGTATTAAGTCGTCGTTAAAAAACACTATCAGTATATAATTTTTTTAAAGAAAACATGCAATGTAATTGACTACACATATTTACAGCATTACTCAATTAAAAATTAGTCCATGCGATAAGTTTATTAAACTTTACAACATATATCATAGAAAAATATATTTAGAATTATATTTATTAATTAACTAGGTAGGAATATTATGTTATTTATCTTAGATTCAGAAGATCCGAGTAAGTTCAATACTTTGACATTTTGCTATTTGGAGTGATATTTCATTTTGGCAATGATTTTTGGTACATCAACATTTTATTTAGGTCAAGTTTGTACTTCCAAATGTTTCACTCCAGATCGATTTGGTAGTTAGCTGTTGGATGAATCTTTATTAGGATATCAATTTATTAAATTAAAATACACAAATATCAAGATGGGAAAAAGAGGTTGCTTTGTTTGAATTGACTTGAGAGTGGAAAGGAAAATAAAATATAAATAAATAAATAGAAAGTTAAATTATTTATATTAAAAGAAGATAAAAATAAATAAACAAATATTATAAACAATCTAATCGATGTGTGAAAATAATATTTTTATATTAATATAATTACAAAATAATTTAATTCAATTTATTTTTATTTCAACTATTTATTTTATTATAATAGTAAACGTAAATGATAATAATAATAATAATAATAATAATAATCAATAATATTAAACTCTTACTTTATCCGCAAATTATCTTAAGAGTATGAGAAAAGTTTAACCTTTTCAAACATTTTCGTTTTACGTATTTTAATATATTTTTAATCCTCAATTTTAACTTTTTTTATTTCTATTTAATATTTTTTTCGTGCTTAGAAACAAATCAAGATTGTGTGACAAAAAATTAAATTGTTAAAATATTTTCGTTTTCCGTATTTTTACATATTTCAATCCTCACTTTTAGTTTTTCTTGTTTTGCATTTTTCTTTACTATCTTTTCATGCTTAGAAACAAGCATGCAGTATAAACTTTTATTGTGATCTTTAAAATTTAAAAGTTCCTTTTTTAGTGTTTCAAATCTAAATTTGATATATATTAAAAGTTATATAATTTTTTGTCTACACAATCTGAAATTTTCCAACTCCTATAATTTAAATATAGACATTTTAGACATTTTCAACATCTCACGGAGGTGAAAAACAAATCACGGGATGCAAAAAGTAATTACCTTATTTTCATTTTGCACACCACGTTAGGGCCCAGGTCGTAAAGGTTTCCACACTAACTTTAAATAAACTATTAAGACTAGAATTAAGACCACAGAGACTCTATCGTATATATCGTATATATGTGTACGTATATTTTAAATATGTATAATATTATATTAGTAGATAATGATATTGTAATGTTATTAAATTAATATATAAAATAAAATTATATTTATTAAAAATAAAATAAAATATATTAAAAAAATGAGAAAATAATTGTTGATAAATAAAAAAAATAATAGAAAAAGTAGATATAGAAAATTTTATAAAAAAATTATAAAAATAACAGTCAATTTTAAAAAATTTAATAAATAATTATATTTTAAATGATCAAATTAAAAATTTTAAAATAATAAAAGAGAATCTCTTTATATATTGTTATAGATATTTTACATATTTAATTAAACTTATATTTTTAAATTAATTTTATGAAAGAAATTGTTTTTTTTCTTTTCTGACCGGTTAACCCACTCCAAGCAAAACACCAAGATTTCTAATCGGTTTTCAATTAATTGACCGATATAGAAAATATAAAAAAAATGGCTAAACTATTTTTTCATCTGGTATTATAGAAACTATTTCCAAAACCATTACGCCGGCAACCATTACCTTTATACTCATTATAATCATATTCAACGGGATTCCCATGATTTATTATCTGGAGAAAAGCTATGACTTTCTTTTGTGTTGTTTTTCAAAACTTATACAACAGGTTCATGATTTTTGGGGAAGTGGCAAACATAATAGAATATTTGTTAATATTGCTTTGATGATGTTTTCGATGTATAATGTATAAACAAACTATAATAAGAAAACGAAGATGTTGTTGATTGTTGTTCATGAGTTCATTGCTTTCTTACGTTACCTTGTTTATTTATTCATTCACCTTTTGTAGAACACAAAAAATAAGACATTCGGAGAGAGCAACGTAAAGAGCGGAGAAAAAATAAAAATAAATTGGAGTTTACAAGGTAGTGTCTTCAGACCCCACTTTCTTTCTCTAGAAACATAAGAGAGAATTTTTAATATATCATTGCAACAAAGTTCAAAACAAAACTGAACACTCATCGATTCATGAATGTGCATCGATCCAGTGACTATGACTGCGATGGATGTGGATGGTGGTGTCTGAGAGAAAGAAAAAAAAAAAAAAAAATCTTAAAGATGATATTAACACATGAAAAGAGAGTCAAAGTTGGTAACATTATGTGCTATTATTTTTGTCATTTTTTTCTTAAATTGTAATTCTCTTGGACCAATACTCTTATCTGATTGCTAGATAAAATAATAATTTCTTTTAACTTTGGTGTTTTTATTAGAAATCTCACATCGATTAAAGATTTCATAATATACAAGTGAGATGCAAATCTTATGATATAAGTCGATTTTGTGGGATTGAATTAAGTTTAAAGTCCATTTCTAACATTGTATCAAACTCAGATTATAGTGTAAAGATTGTAAATTGATTTTATTTTTGATTGTAAAATTTAAATTTTTTATTGCAGAAGAAATCCATAAATAAGGATATAAATAAAAGTGTCATTGCCTCATCAAGTCTATGTTCCAGATACTTAATAAATTTTGCGGTGAAAATTACAAATTTTACACTATTAGATGCCAAAATTTGGATATACCATTAAGGAAGTTATTCTACAAGTATTTTTATTTTTATAACTTTTTATTATTTTTTCTTTATATTTTGGAGGCGATACTTTTTGTAAATATTTTTGAGAATCGATCAATTTTAATATTTTTTCACTAATAAAATTATATTTATATAAAATAAGATATGAAATATGGGAGATATAAGATATAAGATATAATGTTTAATATTATAACTATGACAAATAAAAACTATTTAAAATAATTTGAACTTAGATATGACTCGTGGCTAATATATGGCTATAAAGAATTTATGATTCTGAGGTTATCGTTGATGTAACTGTTTGTGGACTTGGAACCACATGTCTTGCAAGAAAAGTTGAGCATATTTGAGTTGGTGAAGAAAAGGTAGGTATATCTGGTGTGCAAGTTATATGTGCTTCATTAACCCCAATACTCTAACCTAACCATTTTTGTCAATTTTGTTAAATAGGAATGAAGAAAATATCAGCATTTCCCGGACTTGTTCAGTTTCTTACTACAAAACGTGGTCAACATTTTTTTCTCATAAATAATGGTCACCAAGATTTTATATTTGCTTTCTAGGGTTCAATTGAAGAGATAAGTTTGCAAAAATTGAAAAAATATTTGAATCTTGCTTTTGGGTTTATTTTTTCTTTATCAACTTATTATTATTATTATTATTTTCTATATTAAAAAAACAGAAATAAACTGAGTCAATGTTTTGGGATTGAGTTTTTGTTGTCAACGAGGTCTCATGTTTTGACAAGAAAAGAGTTGGAGTTGGTGTATGGTGTTAAGGTGTATCTATCTCAGTCTTCTAGAACATAACATCATCCTTTTGAAATATTTCTTTCACATTCATAAACAAACAAAACAAACAATACGGTTCCGATCAACAAAACAAGAACGACATCGTTTTCGGTCATCAATTGATGTGGAGTTTTCATGTCAAACAGGTCGGTTAAACGTGACCCAGCAATTTATTTACTTATACCAAATTATAAGGTGAAAATGTGGATATGACGTTCACAAATGTGTTCTTTTTTGTAACGTCCATCAATTATTAATGTTTAATCAATGTAGTCATTTTCAATTGACATACGTGGGTGGTGGCAAATAATAGTATATTTTTTTTAAAAAAATTTAAATTAGCCATGGTTTTCTTTGACAGCAGCTGACCGAGTTTTTTCAGATTAAAAGAAGAAATTAAAAAATGAGTGAATATTTAATTTTTATTTTAATTTGTTGATTGAATAGTTTACTTATTTTTCACATATCAGGCATATAATCTATTACGTGGTAATAGATTATATAATTACACAAATTATAGTACTATTTTTCATTTAATTTTTCATAACTAATTTAAAAATAACTTATTTTTATTATTATTTTTTATTAAAAATCAATTTATAAAATAAAAATTTGTACCGAGAGAGATATATATGGTACTAGATATTTATAATCATTCAACAAAAATAAATCTACGATGAATAAATTCTTTACACGATAAATTTTACTATGATAAATTTTTATATAAAAGAAAATTTAAAATTAACTCAACTTATAAAACCTACAAAACCGCTTATAAAATAAAATGGTTAAATATTTTTTTATTCTTTAAATTTTGGTGAAAATTGAAATTAAAATTTTGAACTAATTTAGTTTTTAATTATGTAAATGTATGAATTTAATCCTTTTAACAAATTTTTCTTAAGTTGATTTAACGTTCAAACACATTTCATTAAGTTGATTTGACGTTCAAACACATTTCATTATAGTGTTTAAATTTTGTTTATACCTTTGGACACATTTTTACTTCAATATTAGTTGAGAAATGGGTATAAAATATTAAATAAACTTAACAAAATTCAAAATTCAAATTTTAAAGATAAGAGACTAGACTAATTTAAAATTTCAAAAATTCTCACTATAAATCAAAGAAAAAAAAACATATTTAACCCAAAATAAAATTTACATTCGTTGTTTTATAAATTTATCTTTAATTCCAATAATTTTCCTTTCTTTATAAAGATGAAAAGCTTGATATTTATTTAACTTAATCATGGAAATAAAGGCCCTACTAAGCCACAAAAATCCCATTCTGCCGCTTGAAGGTGCGTTTCCAATAACGAAAAAGTAAAAAACAGAAGAAAGCGATTAGGGTGAAATGGGGAATATACAAGTCGAGACTTTGGGTTTCAGCATATTATTCATGCTATACTTTAACTTTTGGTTTCTACAATACAAAATTGAAAGCAAAAAGAAGTTTTGGTTGTTGTGGATGTGGACTGCATTCACTTTCTTTGAAAATTCGATCATCTAAAGCTGAAATTTGAAATAATTGTGCATTGGGCTTAGCTAAAGCTTTGATTTGATGTGCTGCAATGCAATTTGCAAAGCAAAAGCTCAAAGCACTTCTGTTTCTTAGTATTTTAATTTTCTTCCCCATGCTTTTTAAGGAAAGCACGATTCATGTATGTACAAACGAAACAACATTTTTCTGTCGTGGACTGAACATTATGCATTTTTAATTAATGATGCGAGGAACAAAGAGCTCAATACGAGTGTCGGGGACGTGATTACACGTCCAAGACGTGATTATGTGATGAGAAATTTGGTATTTAATTTTCATCGTGTTTTAAATTTTGTTGAATAAGCAACCATCGCATTACCACGAATATTATTTTTTTAGGTAATCATCCGAAAAAATAGCGATGGAAAAATATTACATGTATAAAAAAAATCTGTAATCGAACCGAATACACGATAAATAAAAAAAAGCACGTTGACTCAAAACCAACAAATTTTAAAATGACTTTCAAAAGTATATAACAATTTTGAAACAAATTTGTTATAAGCTAAGACACTGGTTTGACTGTATTAATTGTGTTAATGTTTTGTAGTTTATAATATTTTTTGAGATGCAACTTTAGTAATGTTTTCATTTTTATCTTTGACTGTATTAATTGTTTTCTTCTTATCCTTAATTTTTTTTTTTTGTGAAATATGGATGATAAACTTATTGTATTTTCTTCCTATCCTTGATTGTTGTGAAGTTATGGATCATAAATTTGTTTGATCTATTTTTATCCTTTTTAAACATGTTTATATCATACTTTTTGTACGAGCTAAAAATTTAAGTGCTTTTTGAAAATTATTTTTCGCATATATTGTTTTGAAATTAAACATTTGATTGTATTGCGATGTTGATTAGAAGACGATGAAGGGAAAATAAAATAAATAAATCTACTACTTCACAAAATGTAAGTAACTTTTCTTATATAAGAAATTATTATTTAATTTTTACTAACAGTGTTTTTGATGAATCATATGTTGATATGTCAAGTGTAACAAAATGCTTTGAATAATTGCAATGCAATTGATATTTTTCAAATCTTAGATAAAATTAATTCAATAGTAATTTTGTGTTTTAATGTTAAAATTTGAGTTATGTTTTATGTTTTGGAATGTAATTGATTATATAATTATGTAAATATAAAGTAATATTTATATTAAAATTAGATGATTATTATACTATTAAATGAGTCTGTAGGTGATATGAGAAATATTTTGATAGAAACAAAAATAATTTATTTATGTATGTATATTGTTCTATTACTTTTAGTTGCAAAATTTTAGGGCGCTACAATTATTATGAATAATCAGGGATCAAACAATATTTTCATTTTATTTCTTTCATTCCAAAAGTGTAATAATTTTATTTAAAAAAACAATTGACATTCTCAATTTTTATTTAACCAAACTATTCTCTTTTACTAGACTTAACTTTGTCTGCAATAAATAAAAATTAGATATAATCAGACTGCATAAAAATGCTTTTTTTTAGTGTTATTCTTATCTAGTTGTGTTTTAATATTACTTATATGTTTAATTTTATACTAATAATTGTTATTCTATATAGAGTGATTTATCGTTAGTGATCTTCTAGATTCCATGGTGATATTAAAGAATTAAGTTAATATGGCAGTTTAACATTCATAGCATGTTCATAAAATTAAATATAAGTTTTAAGTATTATTATGCTGCAACTTGTATCGTTGCCTTTCCGATTCGGAAATATGACAAGAGTATGTTTGTGTTTGACGATTGAGTCTAAAATCGCGTATAAAACGCGAAATTATTGAAACAAAATAACTTTCTTAGAGGAAGAAACCGAATAATTGTTGCTTCTAAGTCAACACGTAAGTTTAATCGATTTTGTAAAATAGTTGAAAATGTAATTATTTTGTTTTATATTAAAACTTTGAAAACAAATGTGTTTCTGATTCATGTTGCTTAAACCAAATTTGATTTTGGTTCTATTGTTTTAAATTAAAGAATTTAATCTTTTATTTCCATATACACATTTATAAATCTAATTTCTCTTTTAAACTGATGGAAGTTAAAATCCGTGAATAAATATCAAGTGATAAAAGAGATCGAATTCAAAATTTTAGAAAGCTAAAAGGCAATCATTACGATTTTTTTTCTTTATAATATAAGTAAATTATGTTTTTAAGTCATTATAAAATAATTATTTCTATTTTGGTTAGTTTTAAACTTTTGAAAGTATCTTTTTTATCCGACACATTCATTTTAAGATAGCTGATAATAACATTTATTTAGATTTTGAAAATATTAATCAGTGTCACATATATTAATTAGTGTCATATAATTTTAGAAAGAGTTAAATATATTTTCTGTTTTTAAATTGTTATGAAAAATTGTATTTAATATTAGTCCTGCTATTAAAAAGAGTTAAACATATATTCTTTTTCTTACATTTAATGAGATGTGGATATTAAATTTTAGTTTATTGTCAGATTTTGTTTTTCAATGATCCGAGTGTTATTTGTTGAAAATCATTGACTTTTTTAAGAAACTAAATATTTTATAATTTAATTAAAGATAAAACGCAATTTTCTTACAATATATATTTAACTTTATTAAAAAAAATATTTAATTTAAAGGTATAACATAAACATATAGTAATAGGAAATCTTTGGTTTTACCGGAAAAAGACCGTATCTAAGTGAAAACGTGTTTTTTTGTAATTTAGTTAAAACTCAGTGTCCAGATAGCAGTGAAACGAGTTTTAGTGTATCTGTTTTGACCAGAAAAGAAACTTCGGAAACTAAAAAAATGCCTAAAATGAAAATAAAAACGCGTGCGAAGGACGCACATGATTATGTAATATGTACATGAAGTGTTAGTTTATAAAACGAAGGAAGATGATGTTCCGTTGAATTAAACGAACAAAACATTAATAAAAGAAACTGATAGACACAGAATCATAACTTTACGTAATCCATAGTTGAAAACTCTAAATTCTCTGTTCTGTTATGTTCTCTGTTCCAAAACCAAACTTCATTACAAAGAACGTTCTCTCTTCAATTACAATGAACAAAAGCAAAAACATCCTCGTCTTCCTCAACCTTCCAATCCACACACTCTTCTCTCTTTAGTGTCTTAATTCCAATTCTCTTTTTTCTTCTTTCCGACACATATTACACATACGGGCATATATACGTACATACGTAAGCTACATACAGTAAAAAATTTAATTACGATACGAATGGCGGCCGCGGCTTTTGCAATATCCGTCGCGTTGTTGGCTGCGGCGGCGGCGGTTGGTGGCGGATCGCCGGTGAGTCTGCCGCTGGAAAGAGCGTTTCCGACGAATCACGGAGTGGAGTTGAGTGAGCTGAGAGCTCGCGATGCGCTGAGGCATCGCAGAATGTTGCAGTCTTCAAACGGCGTCGTTGATTTCCCCGTCCAAGGCACCTACGATCCCTTCCAAGTCGGGTAAACTTTGTCGGTTCTTCTGTTTTTACTTTTCACCTTTTTTTCTTCTTCTTTGGTTTCGTGTAGCTGAATCAATTTCCGAGGCTTTTGGATTTGTGTTGGATTCTGAACGAGTACTTTTCTGTTCACATCGAATTGATGTGTTGTTGTTACTTTTGATTAATCTGTGACCTTCCTTTGAATTGCGTAGTAACTGTTTGAGTTTTGAAATTTGGAATTAATGGCTTATTGCAGGCTTTACTTTACAAAGGTACAGTTGGGTACTCCTCCAGTGGAATTTTATGTGCAGATTGACACTGGCAGTGATGTTCTCTGGGTCAGTTGTAGCTCCTGCAGTGGTTGTCCTCAGACAAGTGGGCTTCAGGTAAATGCAGTTTTTTTCCGTTTATCAAGATTCGGTTTCAATAAACTTCTTATAAAACACTTGCAGAAGAAGAAAAATAGGATTTTTAAACGAATTAATTCTCTCTTAGGTTTTAAATTAGCTTATCTATAAACCTATTTCGTGTCATCAGTTATGTTTGTAGAATAATAAGGTCAACAATATACAGCACCTAGAAGTTTTGAATATCGTGGTTGTTGGATTTTGTTACAGATTCAGCTAAATTTTTTTGACCCTGGGAGATCATCAACATCTTCATTGATAGCTTGTTCTGACCAAAGGTGCAACAGTGGCATACAGTCATCAGATGCCAGCTGTTCCAGCCAGAACAACCAGTGCTCATACACTTTCCAGTATGGTGATGGAAGTGGAACATCAGGCTATTATGTGTCAGATATGATGCATCTGAACACTATTTTTGAGGGTTCTGTGACCACTAATTCTACAGCTCCTGTAGTTTTTGGGTGAGTTTTCATTAGTCTGAAATGGAATTTGTATTTTCTGCTGATTTTATCAATGTTCATACTATTCCTCTTTTTTTGTGCTGGTTGGTTTAATCTTGGGAAGTGTTGATTTGTGAATGGAACAGTTGTAGCAACCAGCAGAGTGGGGACTTGACAAAGTCTGATAGAGCAGTTGATGGAATATTTGGATTTGGGCAACAGGAAATGTCTGTGATCTCTCAGCTATCCTCACAGGGGATAGCTCCAAGAGTATTCTCTCATTGTCTGAAAGGAGATAGCAGTGGAGGGGGCATATTGGTTCTTGGTGAGATTGTGGAGCCAAACATTGTTTACACCTCACTTGTTCCAGCACAGTAAGTTCCTTTCATCAGGAAAAAAAAAGTGTTTAGTGTTTGGTAAATAATATTTGCAAGGTGGGGGTAATCAAATTCTCTGGTAAATGTCTGCATAAAAATTTGTGCTTTAGTACTTGGGAGGCTGATAAAGTGTCTGCATAAAAGTTTCAGCACTACTGATTGACTAGGCTTCTGATTATCCATCTCAGGAAGATTTAAAATATAGTTTCTATGTTATGAGATGAATTGAAAGAATGTCCCTCTGTAGAAGTGTTTAGACTAACTCCTTCTTTTGCAAATATTTCAGGCCTCATTACAATTTAAATCTACAGAGCATCTCTGTCAATGGCCAAACCTTGCAAATTGATTCCTCAGTTTTTGCAACATCAAACAACAGAGGTACCATTGTTGATTCTGGAACAACTTTGGCGTATCTTGCTGAAGAGGCTTATGACCCCTTTGTCAATGCGGTGAGTTTCAGTTAGGTAATTTCATGCAATTCAGTTTATCGAAAAACGTATATTGCTTTTGATGTTTATTGTCATGCAATAATTAGCAATCACTGCTTGCTTCATGCTAGGTTGGAGGTTTATCAAATATTGATGGCAAAAATGCTTCTTCTTTTTTTCATATATGCAGATCACAGCTACAATTCCACAATCTGTACGCACTGTTGTTTCCAGAGGAAATCAATGTTACTTACTCACCACTAGGTCAGACTCAGTATTTCAAGCCTCTCCTTTTTGGACTTCTTTTTTATTTTGTTTTTCCCTTCTCATTTTCTTGGTAATTGGGTTCTAAAAAGTGTATCATCTTGATAGTCTCTTTCTCTAAATTCATTTTTATGTACTGTGTTTAGTGTCACTGACGTTTTCCCTCAAGTAAGTCTGAACTTTGCCGGTGGGGCATCTATGCTTTTGAGACCACAGGACTATCTGATACAGCAGAATTCTATTGTAAGTCTTCAAACTTCAATTGCTGTTTCTTAGATTTTTAGAACATCTTGAGAACAACATTTTCAAAGATATTGATTTGAAGTCAGAGTGAGTTGCAATTTTTGTTTCTATGTATACCTCGTGCATATTATGTCAATTTCCTTGGAAACTTCTCTAGTTCTTGTGCAGAACTAAAATATGGTGAACCTATGCATGTTACAGGGTGGTGCAGCAGTGTGGTGTATTGGTTTTCAAAAACTCCAGGGTCAAGGGGTAACAATTCTAGGAGGTATATATAACACATTAATACCATTTTTTGCATTTCATTGAGCTGAACTCAAAAGTTTGAAGCTTGAAAGAAAATTGTTATGTTGATTAGTTTTTTTTACCACTTACAAGCAAAGTGTCATATTATAATCCCCTTCTCTTTTCACCTTCTTCCTTCACCATGTTCCTCAAATCCTCACTCTATATTTTCTTGAAGAATACGACTAACATCATTTTCTGCGGTGGCAGATCTCGTATTAAAAGACAAAATTGTTGTTTATGATCTGGCTGGTCAACGCATTGGATGGGCTAACTTTGACTGTAAGTTTCAGCCACACTACCAGAAAAAAGCATATAGTAGATGGCATAATTTACTTTTATCATCGAGGTTGTTGTTCTTGAGTTCTTGCTTTTCCACCCAACCAATATTCTTCGTTGTGTTGTTCTGAGTGTGGGACCAGCATAAAAACAAGAGCCAACTTTGTTTTAATTTGTCTTTAAGACCAGCTTCTCTTCTTCTGATGCTGTTCTTTTCGAATTCAACAACGTAGGTTCTTTGTCAGTGAATGTATCTGCAACAACTGGCACTGGCAGAAGTGAATTTGTGAATGCCGGAGAGATAGGTGGAAGCATTTCTTTACGCGATGGACTTAAGTTGAGAAAGAGAGGGATCTTGGCTTTCCTTGTGCATGTAACACTAATTTACTGCATTGGATTCTTATAGCATTTACATATTCTTATACATTGTAAGAGATATTCTTTTTTTCATATGCATATTCTTTTGCCGGTATATATTTGTCACAATCGGCAAGACCACATTAAGTTTAACGTTGTTTGTGTCTCCTCTCTGCACAATAGGCTTGTTCAGTTTATCCTCAGATGACTCTGTTATCATGTAGAATCAGTTACTCTTCACTTTTGTCAGTGTTGTAAATTACTTCACAGGATTACTGTTTTTAATGCATACACATGGTATAAAATATAGCTTTTTCTTCCTCTGGTTTAATTCAGTTCTTGGTTTCTGCTTATAATCAATGTTGTTGATGAAAGCTGATATTTTAACTACATTAAAGAAGGCCAAAATAGCAAAAAATTGTGAGTAATAAAAATTAAAAAAAAAAACTTTTTAATCAAGGATAATTAACAGACCCAACCTCGAATCGGAAATGTCCAGTTAGTCTTCTAGAACAGAATAAATTAGACTTTTTTTTTTTCTTAAGTTCAAATTAGTGAATTAGAAATAAAATTTTCGCAAAGCTATATAATAGTTTCTACAAATTAATATATGTTGCTAATTTTTAATTACATTTTTTTTCTTGTGTTTTACAGGGAATTTTGTTGGAACTTATCTATGTATGAATTGAACAAGTCTAAACCCTAACTAAACAACAGAACCGTTTTAACAAAACTGGGCCTAAGCGTATTTTAAAAGGCACCTTCTTCTCGCACCTCCATAAAGTTTCCACTGCACTCCCATAAGAAAATTTTGTTCTGTTTTGTTTTTGCCCTTTCTGGAATCCAAAAATGGAAGATGTCCTCTGAATTATACAATTTAAAAGCTAAAACTGATTTCCAGATTACATAATCTGAAAGACAAAAATAATTTCTGAATCATGTAATTTGAAAAAAAAAAAGTTACAAGAAAAAATAGTTTCCGTATTATATAATAATCCGAAAGCTAAAAATAATTTTTGGATTATGTAATTCTTAATCAAATGTATACTTTGAAAGATTTATTTTAAGAAAAAAATGGAGTCTGGTTCTTAGAGTCTGTAAGTCATTTTCAACCTCTAGATTGCATAATTTTAAAATCATTTTTAATTTCTAAAAATGACTTACTAAGAGAGAGAGAAGTTTGTTCCGAAACAAATATCATGTATTCTGAAAACTTTGTTCCGAAAAAGTTATTCTGAAAAACTCATTTTAGAAAGTATATTATATGTGCTCTAAAAAAAGTCGTTCTGAAAAATTGGTTTTGGAAATCTTATTTCATAAATTTTATTCTATAAATTATGTTCTAAAACTTTTGAAAAATTTATTTCAGAATATTTCAATTCAGATATCACTTCAGCATAAGGTATATTTGTCATTTAAAAAAGGATGGGGTGCAAATTAAAAATTATGGGATGCAAGAAGAAAAATCCAATTCTGAGGGCGAGTTTTTCTTCTTCATGGGTCTATTCGGATGTTACGGGTTTCATCCTAATTCGCCAATTGCACCAATTTGTAATCAATTCCGTTATTTGTAGTTTCTCTGAATTAAAAGTGAAAAAACAAAGGAGATAAAAAAAATAACATTTGACTAAAAAGGATGTTATTTTAGAGATAGTGATCAAAAGTAAAAAAGAAATTGGAAAAAATATAAGAAAAAATTGTATTTTGAAAATTACTAGATTTATTTCTTATATTAAGAAATAATTTGACGGGAAGTTTATTTATTTAATTTAAATCAAAATTCATAAATTTATTACGAGGTACATATTATTTTTGCATGACTTTCTAGTATGAAATCGAATATTTGATCAAGTTTAAAAATGTGTTAATAACCCCGTTCAAATAATTTGTTAATAATAACAATAATAATAATCTTATACATAAATGATTAAATAATTAGTTTCATTAAATGTCGTAAAATATTTTGAATGAAGATTTAGCAAACCTTATTTTCGGTAGTAATCTCTATTGTCCTCTACAACATTCTCATCTATTTTCTTCCATTTCCCTTTCTATCTATAAAAGTTCTTAAAATCCTAATTCATTCCATTACACTCCCATAGAAATTTATCATACAGATAAAAGAAAAATATTTCGTCAAGAAAAAGTGGAATTTAAGCTTAAATTATATTGAATTTCAAGTTTTGATTATAATAGATTTTAATAACAGATAATAAAATTTAAATCTAATTCAACTTTATAAAATTAATTTAAAAAAACGAAATTTGTTCTTATTTTCATGATATAAATTGGTTTTGCTTTTAACCATGGAATTTTCTCTCATGATTTTGTATTTTTTTTAATAAATTTAAACCAAATGAATATTCAATAATTCGGATAACCTCTTAAACCATTTACTTTTAATAAAGTAAAGAATTTTTTGAAGACCCAAAGACTTTGATGAGGCAAGATGTTACTTTTATAGTTTTTTTTATATATTTTTTGTAATGTTATATTATTTATATATTTAATTTTTTTTTTAAGTATTTCCGGCCCAAGCCAAGATATTTTGATAAATTTTAATAATAAGTCTAGTCCAACTTAAACGCGTCGTAAATAACAGATGTTGTGTCTTTCCTTATTCAAGAAAATATAAAAACAAAATTACACAATAAATATCTTATTTTTGCAAGAAAATATCGCCACTTTATTCCCCTTAAAGGATAAAAAATAAATTGTACCTGCATTTGTAATTTTTACATTAACAAATTCTCGAATAAATTTCTACAAATATTCTGTCAGTGTTATGATGCTGTGTAACATATTCGATTCAATTCGATTGCATACTGATGTTTTAGCAACAAAAGGGCTTACAGTGTCAGTGATTAACTTCTTCATTTTCAATAAAATATTTGAAAAATTATTCCAATTTTATCTTATAATTAATAAATATATTCTATATAATTAATGTTTCTTAAAGACAGAGAGATAAAAATGGCGTTGAGAAGAGGTGGCATAGCGATTGGTGCGTGCTTGCTGAGAGGAAGCATGATTGCGTTATGTTCCCCTAAACGCTTTTTCAGGTGCATTCCGCGTAAGAAAACCAAGTTCAAATCCTTATACATTATAATAATCTTTTATTTATTTATTTATTTATTTATTAATACTTCAATACAACATGCACTCCATCCATCACTAACTTACTTGGTGGGTTCAACTTTAGCACCACAATTTTGGTTACTCTGTTTTTTAATGGAACATCATTAAAAATATAATGTTGGTGGAGCAATTAACCTTTTTTGGTTTGTTTAGTGAGTGCTATTAGATCAGCCTCGTACTCTGCAATCCAACCTTTTATTATTTTCACTTCCTCGTTTCTCTGCTTCACCAACCATTCTGGATCCTTTTCCGATCTTGATTGTATGTCAAGGCAATGACACCCTGAAATTGTTGTCGTAACAAAGTTGTAAAATTCATAATGAAATCTTCGTTAACTTAGAATGTGTGTATTATATGATTTAAAGAAGATATAAAGTACCATTTGCAGTGGTAACAGCAACGACACTGTTTGAAATATTCTCCAACACCCTGCGATTTTCGTGGAGAACATAAAAAGAATGCAAAAATAATGTTTTTTCTGAAGAAAATATTTACTACTGTACCCGCCAGAGCTGTAAGGATCACGCAGTCCATTGGAGAATATGATGTTGCTGGCAAACCTGTGGAGAATCAGTTTCAAATCCTGCATTTTGTATAAAAAACACCAAAAAGTATTCATATTTTATATATAATCATTTTCTATTGAAATGTGGAAGATTAGTTTATGAAAATGATGATATATGCATGGAAGAAAACTTACATAACCCCCATAATATGTGGTGACCCAATGAGGCTGAGGAAGAACACCATATAATCTACTACACTCATGAACAAATTTCTTCATGTTGAAAGGTGCTGGTGGGAACATTGAATCGTTTCTTTCATGACCTATTGGCATAACCATCTCGCTGCATGTCTGTTTATGAAGTTAATTAAAGATTTATCATGATTCTGGCTTTTAATATATTGTGTATCTTCTGGTTTAATAAAGGAACAAAATGGAACTGTCATTGAAAAAATGAACTTGAATTACCTGCCATCTCCAACCTAGGTTAGTTTCAGTTGGACGAGTAAATTCATTCATGTCATAACATGAACGAGGTCGCATGTAAGAAACGACACCTTCAAATATTTGTCCAAGGATGTCGGTTTTCTTAGCAGCTGCATCAATGGCACTGCACATAACCTTAACGCTGTTTTCAGAAGGGAAATCGTACTGAGCCGCGTCAGTGTATAACGAGTCCAAGTAGTCCTTCAGTTCAAAACTTTTGTTCAATTTCCTGAAACAGAAAAAACAAAAAACTATATTAATTGTTTAATCAACTATATAGTTAATTTGTGTAGAAACTAAGCTTACTTGCAAGTTTTAAATCTCTTGCTCAGAATTGAAAGACCATTAGGCTTCTTAGCAACTCTGTCAATTTCAGACCATGATTTACGTATAGTTTGGTAGCAGGTCTCACTAGTTTCCTGAACCATGCAAATTACGAATTGCAAATTACGAATAACAAAAAAAAGAAGAAAAAAGTTGCATATACAGATTAAAAGAACATTACTTTGAAATCCTTTGTGACAATATAGTAGTATCCGGCTTGTGGGGCAATGCCATTGAAGTAAAGAATAGGTGCTGACGAAGCAAGAGCACCCAGAGCAATGTGGGGATACTTTAGGCGAAACCATGATGCTAGCACTGCGTAATATATTTATAACAAGGGAAAGTTAAATCAAACACTCCAATTTGAAAAAATAAAAATAAAAATTCTGTCTTACTTCCGCCATAAGAGCCTCCAATAACAATAATGGGAGAATTCTGAGCAGATAAAGTTTTCTTGACGTGTAGAAGCACCGCAGCATAATCTGCTATTGCTTGGGCTGAGTTAAAGTATCCGCGAGTGGTTGCATTTCTCATGGCTTCTTTACTCGACCCAAATGGTATTGATTTCCCATAGTACCTATGCTGTTTACGAACAATAACAAACATTAGACTATGTTTGATAAGTAATGTTGTTAACATTAACAAGGTTGTTGTTACCTCAATGTAAACAATAAGAGCTCTGAAGTGAGGAGCGTTGTCTGTGGGAAAGCCAACATAGAATAGATCATCATCGAGTGGTGCTTCTGCACCAAAGAATGCAAAAATGGGTGCATTTGATTTTGGTCCAGCCCAGTGCTTGAAATCGATGACATATCTTTGGTGGAAAGTGTGGTAGCTGTCTGGTCTGTAGTTGAAGTGATCGAGCCTTTGGGTATAGTAAAATGTTTTCAGATCATTTGTTAAGTTTGATGAAGAAGAACTGATCTGGGGTTCGCGTTCCTTGCTTCTCCGCCATATTCCTAACCTTGGAATTTTCAAACCATACACATTAACTGACATACTTAGCAACAACAATAAAACCCATTGAAATGACTGCAAAATGCTTCCCATGGCTAAATCAGCTTCAGACTATATCCTCGCTTCACTACAATGATTTCCGGTTGTAATGTAAGCATATATATATATATATATATATATATATATATATATATATATATATATATATATATATATATATATATATATATATATATATATATCCCTTCCTATATGATAGAAAAGGATTCCATGATCCTGAACCGATCTTACCTGAGATCGAAAATCCCAAGTTTGTTTATGAAGGACAGAACTAATTATATTAGTGTCTATAATGGATTTTTTTTGTATAATACTAATTGATAGGGTCTCATTGTTAAGTGCTACAAGATCTCGTACATTTGAACCCATCGTCGTGGATCCGAATCCATTAGTATGGGATATTTTCTTTTCCAAGTAAAATTCTCTAGTATATGACAGAGTGAAAGAGTGTTTTCGTTGTCGTGGAATAAGAAGCCTTCGTATCTTAATGCATGTATTGAATTTATTCGGAGCTATTAGAGCTGAATCTACTTTTTGGAGAATTTGAGTCGAAACAATAACAAGAATATTTCTAGTGAAACATCTTTTACGATCCCTGAAGAGATAGTTCACTAAAATATCGAGGTATATATATATATATATATATATAATATGTTACATGAATAAATTATGTGGGTTAAAGATGGATTTTCTTATTTCATCCCAAATTACTATGTAGTCATATATTACTATGACCAATCTACATGAAACACATACAGTTTATATTCAATTTATAAACAAATTAATTACGTGTTATATAATTTAGTTGAATTATAAAAACAGTGATTTTGAAAACTAACAGTGATTGAATTTAACATAATTATAATAATTTAATAATTAAGCCATTCATAAAGGCGTAGATAATTGAAATGAAGTACATCAGTTCCATTTATAGCATTTGCGAACGCCTAATTGGTATCTACATGGTCCATAACTCTCAATATACCAATGGCAGTGTTTACACAAACTGTAATCCCTAATTTGGTCATATGCATCAAAATGTAACAAAGGACCATTTCCCCATTGAACGGAACAAAAGAAGAGTGTTATCTTGAAGAAGTGAGGTCCAAAACTCCATTGGAAGCTTTCGTTGATATGGAGAAGATGCGGTCCAAGATCATCATCCTTTGATTTGCAGTGAATGTTCAGGTTTTGCTTTCCCTCCAAAGTATTCGTAATCTGCACAGTAGTTTTTCCTGCCCATGCCAACGTAAGCATGCACAGCAAGACAACGATTTTCGCAAACAGAGACATTGCAAATTCTGACGCTCATTTTCTTTCGAATGAATCTGTTATATATACAGAACCTGAAAAATAAGGACCTATAAAAATGTCTTTTCATTTTGTAATTCGCCTCAGTCAAATGCGTTAAGTTGTTTAATTAAAAAATATTTTTTAATTTTTACAAGATCAATAATATTTATTTTTAAAATATATATAATAAATTTTAAAATAGTTGTTAAATAAAATAACTGTTTAAAAAATATTTTTAAAATAATGATCAAAATAAAAAAAATTTTAAAAAAACAGTTAAAGAAAAAATAATTATAAAATAATTAATTTTTAAAATAGTAATTAAGGATAAAATTAGAAAATGAAAAGTGGACACAAGAGGAATTCCCTTTATATATTACTAGTGTAACACAGGCGCTATCACGTCTGTGTGTATGTATTTTTTAAATATGCGTGATATTATATTAGTAGGTGATAATATTATAATGTTATTAAGTTAATATATCTATATATATTAAAATTATATTTATTAAAACTAAAGTGAAATATATCAGAACAAATAAAAGAATAACCATTGATAAATAAAGAAGAAGAGAAGAAGTAGAGACATCTTATTTTATAAAAAGTTTATAAAGTTAACGGTCAATTTTTAAAAATTTAATAAATTGTTATATTTAAAGGGTAAAATCGATATTTTGAAAAGTGGACACAAAAAGGAGAATCCTCTTTATATATTGTTATAAATATTATAAATTAAGACTATTTTATTTGTCAAAGCAACCATGTTAAAATACACTAGTTTCAACATGGTTTAATTAATTAAAATTTATTAAAAAACATTCACATTACATATTACCTTTTTTTGTGAATTTGAAAAATAAAAAGTATATCTGAAAAAGTGTGTTAGTTAACACATGGAAGGCAATATAAGAAGAAAAAAAAAATATTAAAATGAAAAAGAATTGGCACAAGAGAGTGCTACTTTGCTGAATAATAGTAAACTATGGTACAGCTATATGAAGCTATGCTTCAATACCTTGTATTTAGACACCTAGGATGCAAGAAAAATTACTGAACCGCGCGTGGGTCTTTAAAATTGAAATCTTTGCAAATAAAAGCGCATTGTAGTTTAAGGTAAGCATAAAACGATGTGGATGCAGCTAAGATCTGACTCATGCATTCGATTATTATTAGTACTTCAAATTCAATCATTCTCTTAACAAAACTTTTAGGGAACGTAGAAAATAATTGAATGTTTATGTGGTGCAGGTATTATTATGGTTCGTAATTATACAACTCTCATTAATATTCCTCTTCATTTTTAAGACACTTATCCAAGTTTATCACAGCAATGTTTGTTGTTAACAATGTTATTTTAACATTGGTGTTAACATGTTTAATTTGTATAATCTAATAAATTTGTTAATAATAAATTCTTAGTAAATTGAATTTTTTAAATAATTGGAGAACAAGTAAGACGATAAGTAAATTCATTATAACAATAAAAATATGATATACTATATGTGTATTAGGATAAAAAATAAGGATTTGGACTATTATATGATTCCTTTACCTATAAATACATAATAGAACAAAATATACTAAATGTTTTCATTAGGATAACAAATTCACCAAGAAATCTTAGCCAGAATAATTGCTAACAATATCTACTAGATGCTTTTATTATGGTGAGAAAACTATATATATCCTATAGATTTGGTCTAGAATAATTGGTATAATATTTTTGTAGTAATGGTAGTGGCGTGAGGGTTTAAACATACCAAATCTACAATATTGATATAATGTTAGGCAACAAATAATTCGATGGATTTTATGCAGGAAAAGGTGATTTAACTCTTTATGGTATGAGTAACTGCTTCAACGTTAGCATAATGATGTATAGCATCCAATAATTATGTGGGTGAATTTTGTGGAAAATAGTGGAGAAAAAAAAGGTATTTGTTTAAATTGGTGATGCTATGTAGCCAATTTTGAATACCAAAAAGAGGTTATTACCACACTACCTATAACCAGAATGAACAATGTTACTTTATTTTGATAAAAATAGAGTGGCAACAACTGCTAGTGGAAACAAATTAAACACACCATTTTCTTTCTCCTGGGATATGCATCATTGCGCTTTGTTATCATTTCCTTCATAGACTATAATTTGCTTTAATACCATATTTTATCATTTATTATTATTATTATTATTATTTTGTTACATTTAATTTGACGAGGAAGACTGATATTTAATAATACTGTGAAACAAACTTATTCAAGAGATTAATATCATTTTCAACAAAAATAATTAAAATATTTAAGATATTTTATTTTTTACGTATTATGTGATTTTATTTTTATTTAACATGAAATCCATATAAATTTAATTGACGTATTAAATGTCTGTAGCAAAATATTGATTTGTCATAGAATTGAAAATAAAAGAGTAAAATAACGTTTCTTTAAGAAATTTATTTATTTTTATTTATTTATGGTATGTCAATCTTATAGCTGTCAAAATGAGTTGGAACATGTGAGTTAATCTGGCTTATCACGGGTTGGATTGAATTTTTTTTACAAATTCCAATACGAGTTGATTTTTTACTTAGTCCATCTAGAATCTAGCTCACCCGGGTTGAACCTGTGGTGAGTTGAGTTAGCTCACCAACTCACAAATAAAGGGTCACACAAGTGTTTTTTTGTGAAGTTAGACTTTGCATTTGGGTCAGGTTAGGTTGTTTTTTTTAGCCAACACATTGATAATTCTTATTTTTGTGATTTTGGTTTGTATTTGAAGTTTAACATTCTTTTGGATTGTATTGAAGTTTATTTAGATTTTAATAAAAATTATAATTTAGTTTTGACTGAAAAAATAAATAAATAAATAATTTTTTTTAATTAAGTGAGTCAATCAACCAACTCGTTTAACTCACCAACTCATGATGGGATTCAAATTTTTTTGACTCGCTAATAAATGAGTCGGGCTGAGTTGGTCCACTAAGTGGTCAACCCATGGTGAGTTGAACCGGGTTAGGTCGGATTACCTGTTTTGACAACTAAGTCAACCTGCCATCAAATATTTATCAATAAAATACAATAAAAGTTAAATTTATAATAGGAATAAGCAGAAAGACAATATGGTCTTTAGTTAGATTTTGGTTTAGTTGACCTAACTACCTACTAATCAAACTGAATTACTAAACTTCATATTTATTTCTTTGGATAATGATTATATTAACTTGGCATAACATCATGGTACGAGCACATGGGACAACATGTGCTTGGCTAGGTCGTATATGTTAAGGGGTACTCTAGTCATGTAATTTATAACCTTTATAGTGTGTACTCTGTTAGGAATCCAAGTGTGAGTCTAAATTTTACATTGGCTAAAAATGAGGAAGTAGAACATTATATAAGGATAAAGACCCAGACCCATAAACCTATTACCTTAAGGTTTTGGGTTAAAAGTGATGTCAATAGCTTATGTGATTGGTTCAGGTTTCATTGTTATTGTATTCATTATTTTTTTAAATATAATTTTGTATGACTATTTTATCCTTATGTAAACTATAAAATGATTGCCAAGTCAAATAATTTTTTTTCCTTTAATCAAAAACATATCAAAGTCTAATATTAATTAGCATGCGAATATACAATATTAAATATTACATAGTTTGTTCAGTTGCAATTTTGGTTTTCGCTGTATGTGATAACAATTTACTCCATAGATTCAGTATTGATAGTAAGATAATAGTCTCTATATTTATTAAAATTTGAGTTTTACTAAAGATTCTGTTTCTGATAACACAATCATGTAAAATTATGCACAAAATGCAGAACACATCTTTTCAGTTAGTCAAACATGTTTCTAAATTATAGCCCAATAAAAGAAAATAAAAAACTCAAAAAAAAAAGAGTCTGAGTATATTTTCTTCTGACAAAGTTATGAAAATCACGATATCAACATATATAGATGCAGCAGTTCCCTAAACATGCACTAAGTATATTTTGATATGCACATGAATCACAATGCTTTATCAAATCAATTACTCTGTGGACTAGTGGAGCCTTATGAGGTGAAAAGCTCAATTATGTAAACCAGATTAAGATTAGATTATATTATATTAGTAGCTGACTTTTTTTTTTCCCTGTTTTATTATAAAAAGGATCAATCATATTTGGTGCTTTTATCTTTATTGCAATGATGGAAGACATTTTTGGTACTAAAATGGTGCTTGGATGAAAACAATGAAGAAAGTGGATGGGGAATGAGAATTACACTAACCCAAGGGAAATAAATCTCTGAACAACAAAGAGAATAATTAAATTGAGCACACACACACACACATATTTCTAGTGCAATGGGGTTGAAGAAATGGGAATTTTCTGTTATAAGATGGAAGCTTCTCTGCTCCACCATTTCCATTTTGATACAATCAGAAAACAGCACCCAGTTGTAATGGTCTGAGTTCTGATGCACTTTGGCCATTGGTGACAGTGAGAGTAACTACCAATGTGCTTTCTTAGCACCACACATGGGATTCACATGTACATTGTAATCATGGCCACTCACCCATATGCTCTCCATAAGTAAAATAGGTTTAATTATTTGATATCTGTTTTTATTTAAAAATATTAAATTGTTCTCTTATTTTCTTTTAATTTTGGTTTTGATGTTTGAAGAAAAGAAGACTATTGGAGAAATCTAATACCAACGAGACGTGAGCCTAACCACATATAAGAAATTGACACGGTTCTTACCTAAAATCTTAAAGACAATGAATTTATTGGGCTCCGATCTTTACATGGTGTTCAACTTTCTTATTTTTACTCAATGTGAGATTTAGACTCATACTTAAATTCTCAACCATGTTAAATTTCTTGATACGGATTAAGGATTTTTCATATCAAAATTAAAGTTGTTAATAAAGATGATTTACTTTATCGGTGTAATTAACATAATCCTAATGTTCAATTTTGATGAATAATTCTTGATCAATCTTAAAAAATTTTATAAAAAGAATTAAATTGTACCAATTTTTTAAAAATTATGATCAAATTGAGACTCTAATGACCAATTTAACATTTTTAGACATAAATGTACAGTGGACACGGTCTATGGTTTCTAAAAGTATAACATAAAGAAGTGTATGTGTCAATGCACATTCTTCTTATATCCACCATAGATATATATGTTGAATTGAAATGCAGGGAAAAGCTTCTTTCGTGGAAATTGTTCATGGTTGATGATAGAACGACCCATTTTCGTTCTGATTAAAGCATTGTGCTTTCCTGTATCAGTACTTTGCATTTTCCGTTTCTTTGATTAAAGTGTAGCAAATGGAAGCGTGGATAAGATTGTATAAAGTTTTCAACTAACATTGTCTTCAGAACTGTTTCGGAAACTCTTACTAAAATTATGTATTCTTTGTTAAACTGATATGATAAAATGTTGGAAGTGTTACATCGATTAGAGATCTCAAACATGAAAAAACGAGATGAACATATTTCGACGTAAGGGATGTGTTGGAAGTCCTACATTGACTAGATATAAGGTTAATTTACAATATATAAATGGGATGCAAACTTCATCTTGTGAATTAATTTTGTGAGATTGAGTTAGATTTAAAGTCCACTTTTAACCTAACAATATTTTATACTTTTGAATATCTAAATAAGAGTATTATATACTTCTGAATATCTAAATACATTAGACAAAATATGATATATACAAAGGAACTAATTATGTTTTATATACATAGATCCTAGAAGTCAGTACTATTGTTAGTAAAAGTTTTATCTTTTTTAGTCTTAAAAATCTTATACGAGAGATCGAGAAATATTGTTTTAATGAAAGGGTTTTTTTTTTTTTTCAAATTTTAGGTAGAATATCATTTGAGTCATTTTACTAGTATTTCGGTTGATATTGTTCACCAAAATAAAGACACTCATCTAAGTCACTTAATTAATCCTTTGATTTCTACAATTCAATTAATATATATTTTGATTCATATTAAAATAATGAATCAAAATATATGTTAAATTTTAGATAAATATATATTTTAAACCCACCTTCATCCACGCAATGCTAATATGATGGGTTTACGTGTAAATTTTTGTGTGAAAAATACTTAATACGGATATTAAAAAAATGTTAATAAATATTTCTTAATGATTTTTCTTAAAGATGCGTCTTTTCAAATGGAATTAGAACCTTAACTTATGCTATTTTTGTAGACAAACTCATGCATGCAGATGTTTCGGTAAATTTTAACTGTGTGAATTCAAAATTTTAGAACGTTACAAATATGTAAAAAAATACAATAATTATGTCTTGTTACTAAGTCGTGTGCAATCATTTTATTATTAAATTGTAATTTTAAATACAAATAAAATTACATCATGTTATTAAGTTTTGTTGAATAATTTCTTTTATTATTTCAATATTATTTTTAGTAATTATTAAAATAAATTTATCTTTCTAGAGTTAATTAATATTCTAACTCGTCGTCAATTAGTTAAGAGCATTTTAGAAAAAATAAATGTATCATATAAATATAAAGAATATCATTTAGAGATAAATAATAATAATTTGAACAATAATAAGTTATCTTATATAAAAATTGATTGGATAAATTTAAATTTGAACAATAAATGGCTTTTTGAAGATATTTGATTTGCGATTTTTCTGGCATGATTTTATTTATCTTGAGTTAAAAAAAAATATTGAAAAATTGTGTAAACTCGCATTTTTAATTTAATATAAAAAATGTAATATTAATAAATAAAATGGATAAGTAAGTAAAAAAATAATATATATATATATATAATTTAAGTATTTTTTTTATATTTAAAAAGTTGTTATGCAGTAATTTTTGTTTAGTATAGTATAAATTATATATAAGTAAATATAACCTATAAACTGTTTTTTAGGCGAAAACACACGTTATCTTATATCTTGGTCAAGTAATTTTTTATTTGACAATTCGTAGTTAGATTTTTAAAATGAATAAACTTTTATATTTTTAGTCTAGAATTTTTGTACAAAGACTTATGAGTGTGCTCACCTCTGGGCACAGTTAATTATGTTAAACGATAATTTTCATTCCAATAAAAATATGAGATACTTATCATGTTATTAGGAGAATATTAGGAAAATTTAGAATATAAAATTTAATTTCTTAAAAATAAAGAAACTCGATAGCATATTTTCATAATTATCCAACGAAAAAGAAAATTATTATCTTACATTCTCAAAAGTGAAAAGAAAATTATGTGAGAATATTAGTGATGGGAAATGTTGTATTATTTTCATGATGTTTATCTCTTTGTTCCCTACTTCAACCAACCATTCTGAAACACTATGATTTGCATTTGCACCCAGAATATCCAAGCACTGAGATCCTTAAAAAGTAACATTGGTCAAAGGTTGAAGTAGGTTTTCAACTTTTCTTCCTCCAAAACAAAATGGGCCTAAGGCCCATTCTAAGTAGATTTTCGATATAATAAGCGTGTTGCTTTTTAAATCAGAAGAAAAGTTATAACAATAAATCAATTTATGAATGAAATGGTAAGGTTAAATTATTTTATATTATAAATCTCACCTTTAAATTCTAAAAATATTTGGACTAGTTATTTACATATATTTTATCTTAATCTAAACAATTATATACATAATTCATTTTAAATTCATGGAAGACAATTCATTCATGTTAAATATAAAATTAATTAATTATATCACTTAATTATCTATCTATTTATCTATATCTATATTATATCTTTATCTTTATCCATAATCTATATCTATATATCTATATCTATATGTATTTATATCTATATATTTATCTATCTTTCTCCTTATAAATATAAATGTTTGCAAAACTCGCTACAAAGTTATATGCGATTGATTCTCTTTATTTTCGTATAACACATAAGTGTGTTGTTCTCGTAGCTATCTCTTTGGAATTCGTCATGACAATGGTAATGTTAATTTGTGAATTACAAATAAATGTTGAATTTTTTGTGTTATTAAACTATTTTAAATTTTTTCTTCTAGGAATTTGTCGTTGTGCCATCTTGGCTAGAAGTGTTCTTGTCAATTGGTGATTTTTTCTCCAAATGTGAAGAACACAGTGAATATATCAAAAGGGAATGCAACATGTATTGTGTTGATTGTCATAGTGACAAACCATTGTGCTTAAAGTGTGTCAAATACCATCACAAGAACCATCGAACAATTCAAGTGAGTGTGTGATTTATTTAGAAGTTAGTTGTATTTCTTCATTAGATTTTAACAATTTTTGAAAAATTAAATGTTGATGAGTTCAATAAATGTCATGCAGATAAGAAGATCATCGTATCAAAATGTCGTGAGAGTCAAAGATATCCAAAATGAGTTGGACATAAGTGGAATTCAATCGTACATAATTAATAAGTCTAAGGTTGTTTTTCTAAACAAGAAAGGTTTTGACGTGCATATGAATAAAGGAACTGGTAAAAGTTGCAAACATAGTTTTCTATGCAACGTGTGCGGAAGAAATATTTCAAATTCTACTAACTTTTGCTCTTTGGGGTGTAAGGTATAATATTAATTATTAAAGGGTTCGATATATTTTTGATTCCTTAATTTTCAATTCAATAAAAATTAAAATTAGTTTATTTTTAAAAATTTTAATTCAATTTAGTCCTCTAACTTTATAAATGTATGAGTTTAGTTCTTTTAATCAAATTTTATTATGTCTGCGCATTTTTTTTCCAATTTATTTAACCATAATAATGATTTAGTGTGTATATATGATAACAGTTTGCATGGACAAAGAGGAGTGAGCGTGGGAGCATTGACCAAAGAAAAACTACTGAAGAACGTTTAAAGGAGATACAAGAAGAGAAAAACAGCAAAATATTAGCATTAAAAGAAAAGAGTGGATCAAATACATCAAATTCAAGAAAAAGAAAAAGAAAGGGAATACCTTTTAGGGCACCTTTCTATTAGGGATCCAAATTAATTATATCAAAGTATTTGCAGATTTTCATTATTCATTTTTATTAGCTAAAATATTTTATCACTTGTATTTATCCACTCATTCTTCGCAATCTGCATGTGGAGTTAATTAAAATTTTCTTATTAAACATAATGAATATGAACTATCTTAACAAAGTTGGCATTGAGAATTTAATTATTTTGTTTAATTTTTACAATATTATGCTTTGCTCTACATTTTTTTTTTATCAAATGCTCAAATTTAGTAGTAGTCAATCTACTATCTCATCTATGAACTAATTAAGGTTCAAATGGTTTTTCAAATGTTCAACATAAATATTTGCTCAGTGACTTATTCTACTATCTCATCTGTGACATCCCATTTAAGTAGATTTAATTCTACCGAATAACCACGTAACATAGCTATATACATATGAACAGGGAAATCAAAAGAAGTACTTAGGGAAAATCACTGTTACAATCATCCATAAACATGTAAAAGTCTTGGGCAGAATCACAGTGCCTTAACCACAATTAAAAGCCAAAAGAAAAGATAGTTTTCAAAAGAGACATTGTCCTAGGACAAGAGTTTTATAACAGATCTAGAGCCAAAACGTCATTCCTAGGAGCCACAAGAAACAGGTCCAGCTATGTAGCACCACTGCCCCCATCGGATCTACCACCAGGATTTGCCCCATCTGCTCCCACCAAGAGGTGATCATCGCAAAGAAAAGACAGTACAGGAACATACATAAAATGCAAAGGGGTGAGCTAGTGCAAACGTCATTAACATATTATAAAACATGTACAAGGCAAAGCAGATTATTATTAATGAACTTATAAACATTCCAATCGTGAAAGGGCAGACAAATGCAAGTTCCTATGACTCGATATCCGGATCATACACTTGATATAGAATTCTAAAGGAAGTATGCACCTGTGCTGGTTTCTAAACTCTGCAGAGTCTAGACGCAAGGGGTTATCACCCAACCACACACAGGGTTAATCCATTAATGTCTCGGGCCCAAACTGTCCCAAGACTAGGACCTCCTGCCACTCTCACCACATAAACCATTCTGCTCTACGTGAGCGTGAAGGTCTATTAGAGTTCAGGATACCTTCCTTTATCTAGACATC